>Ga0131853_10000567_pt1 | contig 67184 bp, 66 predicted proteins | sample TergutLab28metaG_FD_92764 | JGI IMG/M metagenome (GOLD analysis project Ga0131853, IMG submission 92764) | Labiotermes labralis P1 segment gut microbial communities from Petit-Saut dam, French Guiana - Lab288 P1 (version 2) (version 2) | ecosystem: Host-associated > Arthropoda: Insects >... | reverse complement strand
TTTTTGCACTGTATCTTTCCATAAAAAAATACCCACCTTTCTGTCTATTATTTGTCGGGTGTAAGAAGTGCTTGACAAATAGACCTGAGTGAGTTAGAATATTCTCAGGTCTTTAGGGGCTGTGTTTGTGCCTGTCTGAACGTCTTTTCTCGGTCTGTACAGGCAGGCACTTTTTTATTGCCCCTTTTTGCTTGTTTAATTATACAGTCAATCCAGGGATTCGTCAAGGGTTTTTTCAAGCGAACGTTAATGCTTCCCACAAATGGCGTTGTAGGAAGTGGTGCTTAGGCTACTTCATATGCAACCACTCAAATTTATTGCGGTTAAAGATTATCAACCCTTCGTCCCGCATTTTACTTAGCTCGTTGGATAAAGCAGAGCGATCTACGCATAAAAATTGCGCCATTTCCTCACGGTTAAAGGGGATGGCGAATTTTTTTACACCTTTTGCGTGGGTTTTCAAAAAACATGTCAACCTTTCCCTTATGGTGCGCTTGGAGAGTATTTCCACCTTATGGTCCAGCATGGAAATTTTTGATGCCATAATTTGCAGCATATTTTCAATTAAAAGCCGGTGGGCTGCACAAGCGGAAGAGCAAGCATTGATAATCTTCCTAAAATCAATTAAAAGCACATCACAATCCCCCGCCGCCTGCACGGTTACGGGAAATTCATCTGCCCCTGCCCACGCATAGGTTTCCCCAAACAGGTTGGGCGGTGTTATATCACCTAATATAATCTGCTTGCCATCCATATCCTCTTTTACAATTCTAACTTTGCCATTTAATACCAACCCGATAAACTTGGGTGCTTCCCCGGCTGGTATTATTATATCATTTTTCTTATAAGATGCGGTTTTAGCGGACAAGCAGCACAGGGTCTTGTCAAAGTCATTTTGGCTGATATGTCTGAAAAGGGCGTTATCCTTAACGGCATTAAAAATATTTTCCATATACCCTCCTTGGTTGTATATACAACAGACTTTTCGACTTAATTATATTATAATGTACAAAACAAGTCAAGTACATAGAATAAAGGAGTTGTTGGAAATGGAAAAGGTTAATATTACCATTAACGGCATTGCCGTGCAAGCCGAGAAGGGCGAAACCATAATGGTTGCAGCGGAGCGTGTTGGTTTTAAGATACCCCGCATTTGTTTTACAGAGATGCAAAACACAGGTATCACCATAAAGCCCGTAACCTGCCGTGTTTGTGAAGTGGAAGTTAATGACGGCAAAGTTATGGCCGCCTGCGTTGCCCCTGTACGTGAGGGCTTGGCAGTTAAAACCAATTCCAAGCTTGCGCAAGAATCCCGCAAGAAAAGGCTGGAAGATATTTTGGCGGACCACCCGCAGGAATGCTTAACATGCGTGCGTAACATGTCCTGCCAGCTGCAAACCCTTACCACCGAATTTGGTATTACAGAAATTAACCCAACAGGCTTGCGCCCTGTTTATGAAATTGACGATTCTTCCTACGCTTTGGTGCGTGACCAAAATAAGTGCATCTATTGCAGGCGTTGTGATGCGGTATGTTCCGAAGTGCAAGCAGTGCACGCCCTTAAAGCCGAAGGCAAGGGGCGCGAGGCTATGGTTGTTACCAGCAATGGTGCGCCCCTTGGCAACACCATGTGCGTGTTTTGCGGACAGTGCGCCGCCGTTTGCCCCACAGGCGCAATTGCTATTAAAGATGACACCAAAAAAGTTTGGGAAGCCTTGCATGATGAAGATAAGCATGTGGTTGTCCAAATCGCCCCATCTGTGCGCACGGGCCTTGGCGAAGCGTTTGGCCTAAGTGCCGGCGAAAATGTGGCAGGCAAACTAAACACAGCCCTGCGCCTGCTTGGCTTTAACAAAGTATTTACCACCAACTTTGCAGCCGATATGACCATTATGGAAGAAGGTACCGAGCTTATTAAGAGGATAACCAAAGGCGGCACCTTGCCAATGATTACCAGTTGCTGCCCGGCTTGGGTTAAGTTTGCAGAGGATGAGTACGGCGACCTTCTTGATCATGTGTCCTCCTGCAAATCCCCCCAACAGATGCTTGGTGCTGTTATTAAAAACTACTATCCTGATAAATTTGGCATCCCACGGGATAAGGTTGTATCCGTCAGCATAATGCCTTGCACCGCCAAAAAGTTTGAAATACAGCGGGAAGAGATGAAAGGCGATGTGGACATTGTAGTAACCACCCAAGAAATCGCTAAAATGATTAAAGAATCTGCTATTGACTTTGTAAACCTTCAAGATTCCGGCTTTGATTCTGTGATGGGTGAAGAGTCCGGCGCAGGTCAAATCTTCGGTGTTACAGGCGGCGTTATGCAGGCGGCTCTACGCACGGCATATGAAGTTGTAACCAAGAAAAAGTTGGATACCCTTACTTTCGAGCCATTAATGGGCTTTGAAGGCAGTGGCGTAAAAACAGCCACCGTGGATTTGGATGGAACAGAAGTGCGTGTTGCCGTTACCCACGAGCTTAGAAATGCCGTTAAGTTGATGAACGAGATACGTGAAGGCAACTCCCCATACCATTTTATTGAAGTTATGGCTTGCCCCGGCGGTTGCGTAAACGGCGGCGGCCAACCATACCATACCTTCTCCTCTGATACAGTAAGCAAACGCAGCTCTGTCCTGTATTCGGAAGATGCTAATAATACCATCCGTCGCTCCCATGATAATAAGGAGCTTATGGAGTTGTATAAAGAATTTTTGGGCGAGCCATACTATGGCGAAAACGCACACAAACTACTACATACCACATACAAAGCACGCAACCCACAATAACAACTATTTGACCAATTGCGGTGCCGGGCTTGCCTCTGCACCGCAATTGTGTTATACTGAGGAAATAAGGAGAATGATATGAGAAAATTTTTCATACCCATATTAATTTTGATGTGCGCTTTGGCGGCATTTGCCGCCTGCGGCAATAATGATGAAACAACAGGAAGCTACCATGTTAATATGGCGGTTTTGCCGGGCCCATCTGCCATTGGCAGCCTTTGGTTGATGGATGCGGACGAGGATGATGTAATAAACACCTACAACATCCAAGTATTGGGTGCGCCTGAGGAGGTTGGGCCAATGCTTGGGCAAGGTTTAATAGACATTGCTGCTGTGCCTACCAATATGGCATCTGTGCTGTACAACAACTTGCCGGGCGGCGTTAGCGCGCTTGCCCTTAGCACCATGGGGGTTTTGCATATTTTGGACACAACAGGCGAAATTGCATCTATTGAGGATTTGCGTGGGCGCACCGTGCACTTGTCCGGCATGGGGGCGGCACCCGAATTTGTGCTTAATTATGTGCTAACACAAAACGGCTTAACCCCCAATGTGGATGTGTTTTTGGACTTTCATGGAGAGCAGCCGCAAATTGCAGCACTTCTTGCGCAGGGCGCGGCAGAAATAGCTCTATTGCCCGAGCCTTTTGCAACAACCGTGCTTATGCAAAACGACCATGTGTCCCACGCCCTGGATTTAACAGAAGAATGGGGTAAGGTGGCAGATACAGGCCTTGTGATGACAGCAATTGTGGCACGCAATGCCTTTTTGGATGAAAACCCCCAAGCGGTTGCAAATTTCTTAAACGACTTTGACTTGTCAATCCAGTTTGCACAGCAAAATGTGATAGAAACGGCAGATTTGGCAGTTGAATTTGGCATTATCCCCAACCCAAACATTGCCATGCAAGCCATACCCCGCACCAACCAAGTGTTTATCGCCGGTAGTGAAATGGAAAGTTATATCATGGGCTATCTTACCGTGCTTTACAGCCAGCTGCCCCAATCCGTGGGCGGCACACTGCCGTCTGATGGCTTTTTCCATAGACCTTAATGTAGGGTGGGGGCTTGCCCCCACCCCTTAATCGGAGGAGCGATGGACAAAAAGATTGGAATGTATAGCGGGGCAGCCAACACTTTTGCCGTTATGGCATTCGCCGCATCAATGATTTTTGGTTTTGATTTTGGTGGGTACTTAGCAAGTATGTTTATATCCCTTAGCTTTTTGCCCCTCGCCTGTGCTTTTGCAGAGCGGAGCAGGGCAAGGGCGGCAGGCAAAACCGCCGTGGCATTTGCGGCAGTTTATGTCACCTTTATATTAATAATTTACTTTGCCCAGCTAACCACCTTACGCAACGAAACCTTAACCAACCAAGCCGCCGCCTTGCTTGATTATCAAGCGTTTGGGCTGTTTTTTAACCTTAACCTGCTGGGTTATGGTGTGATGAGCCTTTCCACATTCTTTTTGGGGCTTACCATAACCCCAAAAACTAAGGCAGACAAGGTATTAAAGTGCCTGTTGATGATACACGGCATCTTCTTTATCAGCGGGCTTGTGATGCCAATTTCCGGCGTTTTCACCACAATGGAGGGTGCAGATTTTATTGGTACAATAGTTTTATTGGTTTGGTGTGCCTACTTTGCGCCCATCGGCATTTTGTCATTTAAGCATTTTAAGGAAAATCTATGAAAAACACTTTAATCAAAACCGCTAAAAACGCCGCTGCCATCGCCTTTTGGATAGCCGTTTGGCAGGTGGCAAGTCATTTTATTGGCAATCCCTTAGTCCTTATCTCTCCCATTGCTGCTTTTACACGGCTTTGGGAGCTTGCAGGCGAAGGGGTTTTTTGGCTTTCTGTTTGGTTTTCACTTGGGCGGGTGGTTTTTGGCTTTGTGCTGTCCATGGCGGTCGGGGCGGTTTTGGCCGGGATATGCTACCGCATTCCCTTGCTTTACACCCTTTTTATACCCCTTGTTAATGTGATGAAATCTGTACCAATTGTATCATTTACTGTGCTTGCTCTTTTTTGGGTGTCCAGGGAGAATTTGTCCGTTTTTATCGCGTTTGTGACGGTTTTGCCCATTGTGTTTTTTAATACCTACGAAGGGCTTAGCAATGTGGACACTAAATTGCTGGAAATGGCCAAAATCCTTCGTGTGCCGCCCTTAAAAACTGCCGCCAACATCCATCTGCCACATGCCCTGCCTTATGTTTTTTCCGCAGCCGCATCAGGGCTTGGTTTCGCCTTCAAAGCAGGGGTTACGGCAGAGCTTATTGGGTTTGTGCGGGACAGCATCGGCTTTAACCTACACACCGCCCGCAATTTTTTAATGATGGAAGATGCCATGGCTTGGACAATAACCATTGTATTGCTGGGTTATATTATCGAAAAAGCGTTTTCGCTGTTGTTGAGGAGGGTTGGCACATGGCAATCCAAATAACAAATATACACAAAAATTTTAGCGAAAATGTGATTTTTGCAGGCTTTAGCCTTGATATAGAAGACGGCGCAAAGCTGGCCATCATGGGGCCGTCGGGTAAGGGTAAAACTACGCTAATAAATATGCTTTGCGGCTTCACCCAGCCTGATACAGGCAACATCATCAAGCGGGACGGTTTGCAAATTTCCATGGTTTTCCAGGAGGATAGGTTGTTACCTTACAAAAGTGGTTTGGCAAATGTACTTTTTCCCTTAAAACGGGCAAAAAACCATGCCCAGGTTGCCATTGACCTGATGGCACAGGCCGGCCTTGGGCAAGACATCCACAAAAAAACCGCCCAGTACAGCGGCGGCATGAAAAGGCGGCTTGCCCTTTGCCGTGCCCTAATGGTGGATTTTGACCTGCTAATATTAGACGAGCCCTTCAAAGGGCTGGATGCCGCCCTAAAACCCCAAATAATGGAACTTGTTAAAACCCGCACCCAAAATAAAACCTTAGTCCTTGTCACCCACGACCCTGCCGAAGCTGATTTTTTTGGTGCCACCACCATAAACATATAAAAAGAGCAACCGTTATGGCTGCTCTTTTTTAATTGCTATTATTGATGCGGTTTATTATCTTCTTATGGACGGAGTCGCTGGAAGTCTATCTCTACCAGTTCCACCGCTGCTTGCACCAAGGCGATTTAGGTTGCTATGCTCAACAGTAACGTCATTATTAACAACGGTGTCAATAACAAAGTCAAGGATAGCTTGTGCAGTTTCAGGAGCAATGCCTTCCATCAATTCAACGGCTTGCAAACGCTCAAGACGATATGCGCCACCTGTGCCGGCCGGAGGATTTTCAGCATATGCAAACAGCACATTGTTTCTGAAAGTGGCCCAGTTGTCATTAGTCCAACCTGGAATTTGAGTATCGTTAGCAAGAGTTAGACCAGCTCCAACTTGAGCGATGCTGAAGTGACGAATAATAGCACGGTCAAGCAAAACTCTAACTTCTACGCCAGGGGCAATTTCAGTTGTGTAAAGGCCTGGACGAAGAATTGCAGAGTTACCACCACCGTTTACTCCGCCAGCTTGGTTATTGGTGGAGCCACCTTGCGGGCGACCAGTACGGAATAGTGGCTCAGCAATTGGAGTCATGCCAGCAATGGTTGCATCAGTTGCACCATGTCTACGCATAGCTTGCTCAAGAGCAACACGAACACCAGTAGCGGTCATGGTAGCGTTAGATTGAGCATCTACAGCGTTATGAGTAGATTGTTGGTCGTTCATAATAAATACAGCAGATTGTGACCAAGCATAGCTACCAAGAGCATGGTTGCTCACGCTTGTGCCTTCATCGCCAATAGCGATGTTGTGTGGGTTAGCAAAACCTCCAGTTTGGGTTTCGCCATGTCCGCCCATTACAAGACCAGAGAAATCATCTTGTGTACGTGTACCTCTTTCTTGAATCCAGAAAGTGTTAAAACCGAAGGAAACAGTCATCCACATACCTCTTGGAAGACCTGCACGTGGGTTGGGGTCACCAGGAGAAAGGTTGTAATCAAAAGTTTGGTTAAGAGCCATAGCCAAACCTTGGCCGCCAGCTGTTAAATTGGTATCAGCAATGTTGGCTGCATGGAAGTAGTGTGTGTCAGCAAGAGCAGCTTCACTTGCTGTACGTGGAGTGGCAAGACCAAGACGCTCTTCAATTGATGGATGAGGCTGTCTGCGGAAACCGTTATGCAAAACACCATGACGTTGGATGGCAGCATTTGCAGCACCACCCTCAGCATTTCTCATCCCAAGCTCAAGAGCAAGTTCAGGAGTAAGCTCACGAATATCAAGAACAGGTGCGCTGTTATCCATAACTACATAAGTACCGGCAGGAACATAGATGTGTGCAACACCCGGTATGAAACGGGCACCTGCTGGTGGGGTAGTAGCATTTTGATTGATTGGAGCAAGCTCTCTCGGGTTACCGCCGGCTTCAGCAATAGCATCGTTAACGCCACGAACGATAGCGTTACGGGTGATGGTAGCGTGAGCAAACGCATCAAGCTGAAGGGTAGACTGATGGAAAATGATTTGGTCAGTCAACGCCGGGTAAACCATTGCTACATAGTTTACGCCGCTGTTTGTGCCGGCACCTACAACACCCAAAGTTTCTGCATGGGAAATAAGACGGATGTCAGCAATGTTATGGGGCGTAAAAGTAACGTCAAGCACGATTGGGGCAAAGTTTTCGCCGCTGTCAACTTGGTTGGAGAAAGCATGTGCATTGGCAAGTGCGTCCACAGATTCTGGACCCCACATTGTGCCACCTTGCTCCTCAAGTCTGCCAACAGTCAAAGAGCCATCGTGATTTCTCACTTCACCATAAGGAACAGACACTCGGATCGTTTGTGTACCTGTGATGGCCGGGAACAGCACCGGACCGGCTTGTTGCTCGTTTTGTGTTGGCGGGGTTGTGGCCACGCCTGCGTCATCATACACGCAAGCCGCAAGTACAGCGGCCATTGCTCCAGCCAAGAAAACGCCAAGCAATTTTCTCTTCATTTGGAAATCCTCCCTTAATTATGTTGGGCATAAGTATGCCCTTTTTTATTTATATTAAGACCCCGACAAACATAAAGCCCGCCAAACTCTTATTATACGACATTATAGCATATCTGCAAAGTTTTATCAACATTATTATTTGACAAACTTTGTGAACGGATGTTAAAAATAATTAAACGCAACTTGTTGCGCCGCAACGCCCATTTCATCATAAACGCAAGTTATAAGATTGACCCGCCATCGTCGGGGCACAAAACGCCCATGGTGTTGATGTATATGATTATAATATATCTTTAACAAAATTGCAATGTTAAATTTAACTTTTTTGAAAATTTTTTTCAAAATTGGTATTGTATTTTTGTAACAAGCTTGGTATAATAGGTAGCAGAAGTTGTCCACCTATGTGCTTATGGTGGGATGGCAAATAATGTTTTTATAAAGGGAGGAAATGTTTTTGAAAAAGAGAATACTTGCAAGTTTGTTGGGCCTTGCCATGCTGGCTGCCCCTGTTACGGCATATGCCCAAACTGTTAATGTACCAACTGAAGTTATTGTGGCCGGTGTTGCAAATGCGGCACAATTTATCGAAGTGCACAACGGCAACGCCTATTTTGGCTTGCGCAGTGTGGCAGAAGCTTATTTAGGCCAAGGCAGTGTTGTTTGGAATCAGGCAACCCAAACTATTACCATCAGCTTTTCTGGTGCAGATGTTGCAGCCCGCCTTGCTGAAAGCACAGGTATTGATTTGGCAGGTGTTATCCAACCCGGCACCTTCTCCATCGATTTGAGAAGTGTTGAAGGTGGTGCGCTTGTTGTTGCTAACGGCCCGGCCGCCGGCACCCGCCTTGTATCAACCCTTATTAACGACCGTCATATGATACCTGCAACCATGTTCCCGCGCAGCATGCCTTTGGATGCAGCTGCCGCTTATGGCGAGTTGACTTTGGCTACCGGATTGATTCAAACCGCAATCCAAAACCTAACCGGCAGAACTGTTAGCTACAATGTTACCCCTGCCGGCGTAAATGTAACCCTTGGACAATAATATAATAAAAGCAAACCCCCCGCAACCATATGCAGGGGGTTTTTATGTTATGGAAACATTTTCCTAATTGTACTTACGCTTACGGGCGGCTTCCATTTTCTTTTTTCTTTTGATGCTGGGCTTGTCATAATGCTCGCGCTTACGAACCTCGCCCAAAATACCTGCTTTTTGTGTTGCCCTTTTGAAGCGACGAAGAGCAGAGTCTAGTGTTTCATTGTCTTTAATTCTTACCTCTGACATTTTTTCCCCTCCCTCCGTGCTTAAATCCACGTGGCACACACCACAAAAGCAATTATACAATAAAATTTCTGGAAAGTCAATAGAAAATTTAATCTAATTTTGCCGTTTGTTGGATATTTTTTCCATCACCTCTTCCCGTTTTAATTTTGACAGGTTGCGGTGGGCATCTGCACCTGCATCAAATTTGCAAATTGTATGGTAATCGCAATAGGTGCACGGGGTCTTGTCCTCACTTTTATTGCTGTACTTATAAGGATATATGGATATTTTGCCCGTCAAAATATCCTGCCCGGCTTTTTTGGCAAGGTGGCTTACATGGTCTAACAGGGCGGCAAAGCCCTCGGCGGTTATTTTTGCCTTTTCCACCCTTTCGCCCATATCTACCGTGTTTTTGCTGTCAAGGCCGGTTAGTACGGCCTCTTCATCCAGCACAAGGCCGCTCATCCTAAACTTTTTCAGCAGCTCATCTTTTAACATGGCGGGGTTGGTTAGTTTTTCATCAAAACTTAGCAGGGGGTTGTGCAGGTTAAAATATAGGGCGGCGGCAGGCAGGGTTTTAACGGCGGCGGTTTCGCCCTGCGTTTCCGCCATTTGACGGATAAATGCGCCAAGGTACATTAGCAACTGCATGTCCAGGCCATGGTAAACATCATCCAGCGAAAACTTTTTAGCACCCGACTTGTAGTCGATAATTTTCACATATTCCGCCCCGTCAATTTGGCTGATGTCCACCCGGTCAATACGCCCTTCCAACAACATCTTAGCGTTTTCGGATAATTCAATTTCGATTGGGGGCATAGTGATGTCTCCATCATCCCGCTGGCTGCCAAAAGCCACTTCGTTATAAGCAATATCAAACTTTCCACGGGCAAGGTGGTTTGAAAGGGCAAGGGCAGATGCTTTACTGATTTCCCGCATTTTGTGGGCAAAGTGCATATGTTTTCCGCTGGTGCGCAGGGCATAATTTGCTGGATGGTCCAGCACCCCGTCAATTACTTGCTCTACCAGCTCCGATACCCGCTTTTCATCCGATGCGCAGTCGCTGCCAAGCTGTTTTAGTATATGCCCAAATTCTGCCAAAATATCGTGGTATACATTGCCCATATCCGCCGCTGCCACATCGTGTATTTTGCGGGGTTTTGCCCGCAGGTTATATTCTGCAAAATACGCAAATGAACAGGATACATAGCGTTGCAGCTTGCTAATACTGGTTTTTACATTTGGGCGGTATAAAGCCTTAACAGATTCCGTGGAAAGCTTGGTATCATAAGCAAAATCAAGCCCTGCACGCATTTTGTCAATTTTTTTGCCAAAATACTCATCACCGCTAAAATGGGCGTAGGTGTGGATAAAATCCCCATGCAAAGGCCGGGTGGATATGGCAGATTGACCCAAAGCCAGCAACATATCCCCAAAAACCCCTTGCGGACTGGAAATTTCCATTGCATGCTGTCCCAGGCCAGGGAAAAGGTCGCGGATGCGCTGTAAAAGTCGGGATGGGTTAGCCCCCTGCCCCTCCAAATTGCCGGCGGGGTAGCCAATAGCAAGGAAATGGCTGGGCTTGGAGAAGCCCGTATATATCAAAAACTCTTCTTCACAAATCTGTGCGGTGGTATCTTTCGCCAGTGTCAAGCCGCCGTTGTTTACCAAAAAATCCCTATCCTCATCACTAAACAGCCCCGCATCATTGGGGCGGGACGGCATAGCCCCATCTTTTGCACCAAGTATTACCATTGCCTTAACCTCGCCAAAGCGGGAGCGGCGCAAGTCCCCAAGCACCAACTGGTCTATGGAAGGGGGGGCAAGCCCCAAGTCCATAATGCCCGCCTCCAAAATCTTAGCAAAATCAGCAATGGTTTCTTTTTGGCCTCCTAAAATTTCCACCATTTTATCAAGGGTGTCCATCAGCTTGCCCCAAACCTGTTCATGTTCCCGCAGGGCTTTGTTGTCGCCGTGCATTTGTGCAGTGTCCATCCAGTTTTCCAGTGTTTGCGGCATGTTGTTTGCAATCAAAAATTCATATATACCCCGCCCAAATTCTTCCAATGCAAACTTTTTCCGCTGAGTAAATTTATCGGTTAGCGGCCGCATAATATCCACCGCCCAACGGCGTATTGTGTTTATTTGAAGTAAAGCACCCTCATCACCACGTACAAAATACTCCTGCCACCCCCTGCCCCTTATGTTGTGGGCCAGTACATAATTTTCCAACAAATCAATTTCATCCCGATTTGTAAATATGGGCAGGCGCAGTAAACGAAAAACCGCTTCATAGCTCCAATTGCCGGCAATTATACCGCAGGCGGCAAAAACCATCTCCATCAGCGGGTGGGATATGGCGCTGTGCCGTGCATCCACAAAAACGGGTATGCCATGCCTTGCAAATATGGCAGGCAAAAACTTTTCATATTCCCCTAAATTTGTGGCTACAAGGGCAATTTGGCTGTATTTGTAGCCCCGCTGGCGGGTTAGGGTTGTTATTAGCCGGGCGGCATGGTCAATTTCATCAAAAACATTTTCCCCCGAAAAAATATGGATATTTTTAGGCACTTCCCCATAAGTCCGACTGGAAAATCCAAGAAAGTTTTGGCATAAAAAAGCAAGGTCGGGGGCATTTGTGTGGCGGTAAAATTCCTTGCAAATATGTGGCGTCTGCATTTGTATATTAAGTTGCTGCCCAAGGGTCGTCAGCTTACGCATGGTATCCGCCACTTCATGGTAGGCATCAAATTTGGTTATCATCTGCGCATCTTGCAGCCCGCCCGGTGCTGTAAGCGCAATTTTTACGCCGGATGCCACACAAAGCAGAGCAGAAAGCACCTTTTTCTCCTGCGGGGTGAAGCTTTTGAAGCCATCCACCCAAATTTCTGCCCCCTGCAAAAAATCTGCATCAGGAATTTTTTCCGCCAAAATATCCAGCATAGCATCGGAACAAATAAAATTATCCTCCAAATGCTGTTGATATGCTTGGTATATCAAATGCAGGTCGTTAAGCTTCATGGCAAGGGCTTCTTTGGTTGCGCCCTTCTTATGCTCCTCCAATTGCTGGGGGGTTATATGGTATTGGTAAAATTCGGTAATTGTAGTTGAAAGGCTATCCAAAAACCCCTTTGTATCCCCTGCGGACTTGAAATATTGCAATTTCCCGTCCAATCCCGATACAATTTTGCGCAACAACATATGCTTGCCGCTGTTTTCTAAAATTGCCATGCGGGCTCCACCGACCCGTCCAAAGACATAGTATGACAGGCGGTTAAAGGACAACACCCTTGCACGGGAAATTGCCCCCGAAGGTGTTGCCGCCAACAAGGCCTTTTCTGTTTGAAAGGAGGATTGCTCCGGTACAATTAAAATTAGGGCATTTTCCCCGCCCTCGGCTTGTATTTGTGCAATTTGCTGGTGGATAAGGGTTGTTTTGCCCGTGCCCGGCTTGCCTAAAATAAATTGCAACATCACAATTTCCCCCACAAAGCAAGTATAATTTTTGTGCATGTTTAATAAAATGTGTTAAACACCCCCAAAATCAAACAAGGAGGCACAGCCCGTTATGGCAAAATCACGTTTTGTTGTTTTACGAAGGAAAGATATAATCCGCACGGGGATTTTTATAATTATCGGCATCGCCCTGCTTATCACCTTAATTTGGGCAATATCACCCCGTGGCAGCAATGATGCCCATGGGCCAATGGGCAGTTTTGTACCGGGTACATACACATCTTACATCATCTTGCACAACCGCCCTGTCACTGTATCCGTCACCGTTAGCGAGGATGAGATTTTGGACATAGCCATTTCCGAAATGGAAGAAACGGTAGAGGTTTTTTACCCCCTTATCCGCCCTACTATGGCCAACTTGTCCCATCAGGTGCTAACAAACCAAAGTACGGTAGTAGAAGCCCCTTTGGAAACCCTGCATACCAGCAGAATTTTGTTAGATGCCATCAATGCTGCATTGCACCAAGCATCAACCGAAAATAGTGAGATTTAGAACTTATACCAATTCCATTCTCAATCACGGAAAAGCACATTTTGAAAACGCACTGAAACCTGCGATTTTCAAAATATCCTTTTCCATGTTTCGAATTGGAATTGGTATTAGTCCGCATCCAAAATCTGTGGCTCTTGCAACTTTCCATCTGCAATTTCTACCAAGGCATAGCTCTTCCCCATGGTCCCGCGAGGCTCTGTTATGCTTCCGGGATTTAGGAAGGTTATGCCGTTTTTTTCAAATGTAATAGGTTTGTGGCTGTGGCCGAAAAAGCAGGCATCCACCCCCATCTCGGTAGCGGCGGCGGCAATTTTGGTGTATTCCCGCTTAACGCTGTGTAAATGGCCATGGGTTAGCATTATTTTTGCGCCGCCAAGCTCCACCACCTGCACCCGCTCTTTTGTAGATTTAGGGTCGCAGTTACCCGGCACAGCGTGGATTGTTAGGTCGGGAAAGGTGTTGCGCAGCTTAACATAATCCCGCATAACATCACCTAAAAAGCACACCGCCCCAATTTGGTGCTGGTGCTTCTTGGTAATTTCTATCATCAAATCGGTTTTGCCGTGGCTGTCACTAAAAACCAGTATTTTCATGGGTTTCGTCCTTTCATATCGTGCAAAGCCAATGCTTTACTCCTTCCAAGTAACCTTAATTGTATCATTAGCATCCACCGCCGACATTAATGTGGTAACCAGGTTTTGCACAGCGGTTTGGGCTGCGGCACGGGCATCATCCATTAAATCCCGTAGCATCACCAGTGTCATGCTGCCTATCACCTGCCTATGTAATTTGTTTAGCTCTTCCGGCGTCAGCTCTACATCTGCAAACCTTAAAAAGCCCCGTTCTACGGAATAAAAGTAGGTTCTATCCGGGTGCATAGCAATAGAATGCACCGTAGGCGGCTGGATGGCTATAATCATCTACATTAAATATGTCGTCAGATGTTAGAATGGACGGGTCTGTGGCAAATTTACGCTTCCATTGTTATTAGCCGGGCAGATTCGTTAAGTCCATGCACTACAATATTCATAAGCTCCTAACACCTTGTTAGGGGGTGGACGGTCTAAATGTATCTGTTGTTGTCCACATCACCACAAGGGCGATATAACAACCGCACCCGCACCGCCAATTAAGAGGGGGGAACGTTTTTTCCTTTTGTTTTCGTTCATGTTAATTCTACTTTATATTTTAATTTTTTGTTACCTTTCAAAAGTCCAATTACGGCTGCAATTTTGCCGCTCTTTTTCCACCAGCGCATCCAGCAGGTTTATGCCAAGTTTGTTGCACACGGCAAGCAAAACCACAAAAACATCGGCAACTTCGCTTTCCACTGTGTCATAACTTTGCATTTTGTCCGCATCCACGGACATTTTTGTGTGTCCCTTGCGCACCGCCTTGGCAAGCTCGCCAACTTCTTCCAATAAAATCAGCATAGATTCTTGTATAGACTCGTCGGAAAAGCCCCGCAAATCCAGCACGGTTTTTATATATTCCTGCACCTCTGTTAGGCTGGATTTGCGTGTTAGCTTGTCAAGTAACTCAACTTGATTCATGGGGTTTCCCCCTCCTTAATTGTGTCGGGGCAATAGGCTATTGTGGCTTAACCACAAAATTAACCAACTTACCTGGCACAAATATCTCTTTAATAATTTGCTGCCCTTCCAACTTGGCAGCGATGGCTTCTTTGGCGGCAGCAAGGGCATCATCTTTTGTAGTGTCTGCGGCAACTTGCATATCACCACGAAGTTTGCCGTTTATTTGCACAACCATGGTAATTGTATCATCTGCCGCTTTGCTTTCATCATATTTTGGCCATTGGCAGGCGAAAACTGTATTGCCATGCCCCAAAATCTCCCATAATTCCTCAGCGGTGTGGGGGGCGAAGGGGGCAATCATGGAAACGGCAGTTTCCAGCGTTTCTTTGTCAATACCACCATTCCTTGCCATATCCGTCAACTTATTGGTGTATTCCATGAAGCCCGAAACGGCGGTATTTAGTGATAAGTTATCTACACGCCATGTAATGTCCTTAATCATTTTATGGCGAATCTTTTCCAGCTCCGCCGTGGCGGGTATGGTTTTATCCGCATTTTCCACCACCAAACGCCATAGCTTGTTAAGGAAGCGGTATACGCCTTCCATGCCATTATCCTGCCAGTCCGCATCCAGTTCCGGCGGCCCTACAAATAAAATGTACATCCGTAGGGCGTCTGTGCCATATTTTTCCACAACACTATCCGGGGAAACGCCATTGCCCCTAGATTTGGACATTTTTTTGCCGTCCTTACAAATCATACCTTGGTTAAACAGGCGTGTAAAGGGCTCGGTAAAATTTACCACCCCGATATCATACAAAAACTTGGTGTAAAAACGGGCATACAGCAGGTGCAACACGGCATGTTCTATGCCGCCCACATAATAATCCACGGGCAAAAACTTTTCCATGGCTTCTTTGCTGATAAGTTCCTTGTCGTTATCCACATCACAATAGCGTAGGAAATACCAGCTAGACCCCGCCCATTGGGGCATGGTGTTGGTTTCACGTTTTGCTGCTTTGCCGCACTGCGGGCATGGCACATTAACCCACTCCTCAATTAATGCAAGGGGGGATTCGCCTGTGTCGGTGGGTTGGTAGGACTCCACATGGGGTAAGCTTACAGGCAAATCGGCTTCGGGAACGGGCACAACGCCACATTTTGCACAATGTATCAGCGGTATGGGTTCGCCCCAATAACGCTGGCGGCTAAATACCCAGTCTCGTAGGCGGTAATTGGTGGTTTTTTCGCCAATACCCGCCTTTTCCAGGTCGTTTCCAATGGCTTCTTTGGCTTCATCGCAGGTCAAACCGTTATATTGGTCAGAATTAACTAAAACACCATCGCCTGTATAGGCTTCATCAAGGTCAAACTTGCTACCGTCTGGCGAAATCACCTGTAAAATAGGCAGGCTAAACTTCTTGGCAAATTCAAAATCCCGCTCATCATGTCCGGGCACGCACATTATTGCCCCCGTGCCATAATCCGCCAAAACATAATCCGCCACCCAAATTTGCATATGGCAGCCGTCGGCAGGGTTAACGGCCACCGAGCCCGTAAACACGCCGGTTTTTTCCTTGGCGGCCATCCTGTCAATATTTGAAAGGGTTGCCGCTTCCTTAACATATTTTTCCACTGCTTCCCTATTTTCGTCTGTTGTTAAAGCTTGCACAAGCTCATGTTCGGGCGCAAGGGTTATAAAGGTTGCACCGCAAATGGTATCCGGTCGTGTGGTGAACACGGTTATTTTCTCATCCCGTCCATTTACTGCAAAATCAATCTTTGCGCCGTAAGATTTTCCAATCCACTCCGCCTGCATACGCTTAACTTTTTCCGGCCAATCCAGCCCATCCAAATCATCCAGCAGCCGCTGGGCGTATTCGGTAATTTTAAGCATCCATTGGCGCAAATTGCGCTTGCTTGTTACGCCGCCGCAACGCTCGCATTCGCCGCCTGCGGCCTCCTCATTAGCCAACACCACTTTGCAGGTGGGGCACCAGTTAAGGGGCATTTCTTTTTCATAAGCCAGCCCCTTTTTGAACATTTGCACAAAAATCCATTGGGTCCATTTGTAAAAATTTGGGTCGGTGGTGTTAAGTTCCCTTTTCCAATCATACATTGCGCCAATATCCAGCAGTTGGTCTTTGAATACAGCAATGGTCTCCTCCAGTGCCTTAGCGGGGTGTATGCCATGCTCAATTGCATAGTTTTCCGCAGGCAAACCAAAGGCATCCCAGCCCATGGGGTGGATAATGTAATTGCCCTGCATCAGCTTTTGGCGGCTTAGCACATCACTTAGCACATAGCCCCGCCAATGCCCAACATGCAACCCCTCCCCCGATGGATAGGGGAACATATCCAAAACGTATTGCTTGGGCTTTTGGGGGTCATAGGGATTAATGTCAATTTCTTGCCACTTAACTCTCCACTTACTTTCCAAATTTTTGAAATTATATTTTTTGTGTTCCATGCTCCTTATTCTCCTTTGTTTAGTATTATGAGTATGCCTCCGCCAAAAGCTTGGGTATGTATTAGACAGTCATATCAGGCATTGGGTCTTATACCAATTCCATTCTCAATCATGGAAAAGCACATTTTTGAAAACGCACTGAAACCTGCGATTTTCAAAATATCCTTTTCCATGTTTCGAATTGGAATTGGTATTATATGCAGTTTTAATAGCGGCATCGTCAATACCTTTTCAAGTCCGGCTTTGTAAAACGTTTCTATTGTCATAATCTGCTAAGCTTTAACATGGTTGCCGCTTTCGGCTGATGGTTTGTCCATTATACCACATACAGCCAAATTTCACAATAGAATTGACACACAAAAGCTTTTGCTGTATAATGATTGGGTTACGAACGAAAAACTGACAAAATTTCCAAGGAGATGGATGTATATGAATTCGGTTGATTTGATTAGGGATTTAACAAGTGCATTTGGTTGCCCGGGTTTTGAGGATGATGTGGTGGCGGTTGCCCGCGAATATGCCCCTGATAGTGTGGAGATTGTTGAGGATAGTATGCGTAACCTGTATTTTTACCCCAAAGGCGGCATAAACCCCGATTTGCCCACAGTGCTTGTGGATGCCCATAGTGATGAAGTGGGTATGATGGTGCAGGCTGTAAAGGATAATGGCACACTTACTTTTATGCCCCTTGGCATGTGGTCGCCGCCTGTGCTTCTTGCCCAAAAGCTGGTTATTAAAAACCGTAAGGGCGAATTTGTACATGGTGTTGTGGCATCCCGCCCGCCCCATTTTGGCGGTAACGAATCTGACTTGAAAGTAACAGATATGGTGATAGACATTGGCGCAACCAGTAAAGAAGAGGTGCTGGAACAGTACCATATTGGCCCGGCCTGCCCAATTGTGCCCTTTGGCGAGTTTGAATATAATGAAAAAACAGGCATTATGATGAGCAAGGCATTTGACTGCCGCCTTGGATGCGCCGCCGTTATTGAGGTGATGGAGCAGGTTGCAGCCGAAAAACTGCCCATTAACGTGGTTGGTGCACTATCATCACAAGAAGAAGTGGGGATGAGAGGGGCAAAAGTGGTTGCAAGCCATGTAAAACCGGATGTTGCCATTTGCTTTGAAGGTACACCTGCCGATGATACCTTTGCACCGGCAGAGATGATACAAACCGCCCTTAAAAAAGGGCCAATGCTGCGCCATATAGACCCGGGCATGATAACCAACCCACGCTTTATAGCCCTTGCCCTTAAAGTTGCGAGGGATAAAAACATTCCCGTGCAAGAGGCAGTGCGCACAGGCGGTTTTACCAATGGCTCGGCTTATCAGGTTTCCCAAATGGGCGTGCCAAATATTATTATCGCCCACCCTTCCCGCCATGTACACAGCCCAAATTCTATTGCATATCTTCCAGACTACAAAAATGGAGTAAAACTTGCCGTGGAAATTTTACGCACCCTAGATAAAAATATTATAAGTGGTTTTTAGGGGGCATTAAAATGAATGCAACACTAGTTGTTTTAGCGGCCGGCTTGGGTTCCCGCTTTGGCGGGCCCAAGCAAATAACACCCATCGGCAGGCATGGGGAAATTATTGCGGACTTTTCTGCCTATGATGCTATTAGGGCGGGTTTTAACAAAATTGTTTTTGTAACTAAGCCCGCCATACTTCAAGATATGAAGGATATTACCGCAAAAATTAAGGATGTGCCTGTGCAGCTTGCCTTGCAAACCGTGGATGATTTGCCAGCGGGCTTTACCGCCCCGCCAAGCAGAGAAAGGCCTTGGGGAACATCCCATGCGCTGTGGGCGGCACGCCATGTTGTAAACGAGCCCTTCATGGTAATATCCGCTGATGATTTTTATGGCAGGGGGGTGTTTAACTCCATGCACGGCTTTTTGACTGATGGAAGCGGCGGGGATTATGCCTTTGCCATGCCCGGCCACAAATTATCCCAAACTGTCAGCGAGCATGGCAGTGTTTCCCGTGCGGTTTGCACCATCGAAAACGGCTACCTTACCAAAATTAAAGAAATGCTTAATATCGAAAAGCGTTACAAGGGCATTGGCAATGTGGATGGGGACAGCTTTCAAATGCTGGCTGATGATACCATTGTAAACATGCTGGTTTTCGGCTTTACCCCCGCAATTTTTGAGGAAATTGAAAAGGGCTTTGCAACTTTTCTGCAAAACCGGATTAACGACCCCAAGGCCGAATACTTTCTAAATGCCACCGTTGGCGGGTTGATTGACACAGGCAAAGCCACCATGAAGGTGTTACCTGTGGATGACAAATGGATGGGCGTTACTTACGAAGAGGATTTGCCGAAAGCCCAAAAGGTAATAAATGAGCTGATTGAAAGCGGACATTACCCGGAAAAGTTGTTCTAAATTAGGGGTCTGCTGTAAATAATGGGTGATACTATTTATTGGATTTATTTGTTCGCCGCCTATTCCATCAGGTATTAGGCGGCATTTATTTACTGTTTTGCAAAAATCCTTTTACGTCACCTATTGCTTGTGACGTTACGTATACTCGGGGGAGGAGGTGAGGTTCTGTATCAAAATACACGACCGGAGAAATGGCTAAGCTATGTGATGTTTCTGTGCGCACGGTTCAATTTTACGACCAAAAGGGTGTTTTGCATCCATCATCTGAAAGTGAAGGTGGCAGGCGAATTTATAATGATGATGATCTAACCAAGCTACGCCTAATTTGTACACTCATACCAATTCCAATTCGAAACATGGAAAAGGATATTTTGAAAATCGCAGGTTTCAGTGCGTTTTCAAAATGTGCTTTTCCATGATTGAGAATGGAATTGGTATCAAATCAATAGGTCTGTCGCTGGATTCGATTAAAAACGTCATCGAGAGTGAGCTATCCGAAAAAATCCTAACGATTTTGCTGGACGAGCAAGTAAAAATTATGTTGGTGTGGGGATTGCAGCAACTTTGGGGTTGTCGTTTATGGTGTTACTTGTAGTGTCACGCATTTGGTGGGGGCTTGCGATGTATATATCCGTCGCAATAATCAGCCTTTTGATTTCGGCCTTTACCTTAAAAAATGCTGAGTTTATTTGCCCTAAATGCGGCCATAGGGATTGGTTTATTTTGCGTAAACAAAAGCGGGTAAGTGAGGCCGAAAACAATGGTTAAACTGTTCGTAAATAAAAAATTTAGGCTATTTACCAAGGTAATAGCCGGTATCATCAGCACATACGAACCTGCTAGCTTCTCTATCGAAGGGTTTATCTACCTTGCTCCAATTGGTGGCTGCCCCACAACATTCAACTAAGCTGGAAATACTGGTGCAGCCATTGCTGTTTAGCATAGCAGTAACCTACCAAAAAAGGGAGCTAAGTTTATGTTGATGTGGTGTGCGGTGTTTTCACAGGGAAAAAGCAATCTCCTCAATTAGATTGCGGGTGTCTGTCCAGCTTAAACAGGGGTCGGTGATGGATTGCCCATAAAGGCTGCCGCTACCGCCCATGGTAAAACTTTCAATCATCAGCCCCCGCACAAGGGGCTGTTTTTTTCTTGATTTTAGCACATCCAAAGCCACATCCCGCTGCCGCAATGGGTTTTTAGCCGAATTGCCATGGCTGCAATCCACAATTACAGGCTCTGTCATCCTCGCCAACACATCCCCGCCGTAGTTTGGAGCTTGTCCGCCACGCAAAATGCCGTGGGCAAGGGGGTTGCCGGTTGTTTGCACCTCACAATCCCTATATATAAAGTTGTGGGGGGCTTTTGCAGCATTTATGGCTGTCAGCATCGGGGCAATTTCACCCGAAAGGGGGTTTTTCATACCAACAGGGGCCAATGCGCCGCTGGCCACCAAACGATGCTCCTGATTTTCCACACTTCTTGCACCAACAGCAAAATAGCTAACCAAATCGTCAAAATATGGCATTAGGGCGGTATATAAAAGCTCATCCGCCGTGGGCAGGCCTGTTTGCTCCAAAACATCCAAATGCAGTTTGCGGGCGGTGGGCAGGCCGCCCGGTTGATGCAACAAACCCAAAAACCCACGGCAATCGGTGCGGGGTTTTGCGGTGTACACCCTTAGCGCAACCAGCATTTTATCCGCAACCTGCCCTGCCCGCTCCGCAAGCCTATGGGCATAATCCAGCACAGCAGGCGGGTTGTTAGCAGAACAGGGGCCGATAATTAAAAGCAGTCGCCTGTCATCCCCCCGCAAAATGGCGGCAATTTCCCCATCTTTGCTTGCCTTATCTGCCAAAACTTGAGGGCTTAGGGCAAGTTGCTGTTTTAATTCACAAGGCGTGGGCAGTTTTGCCATAATTTCCATTATACTGTTCCCTTTCTAAAAACATTGATGATTGGCGAGGATTTTTGTTCCAAGCATGGGAAGTGACAACGTAGTACCCCCAAAGGGGCATAAGGAGGGGCTGACGACGGATTTGGTCAAAAGACCACCAAGCGTCAATATTTTTAAGAGGGTAGCGGTATTAATCACCATCATTCAAAGTTATCATGGCACTTGGGCGGTGCCTGTCCGCCACATACAGCCCAATCGCCCCGCCCACATCAATTTTCCGTGCAAGCAATATATTTTTTATGGTTTCGTGGGCAATGATGGGGCGGTTGTTTTCTTGGCTTAAATGCCCCAAAAAAACATATTTGGTTTTGCCGCAAATAATATCCGCTAAAAATGCCCCGCAGCACACATTGGATAAATGCCCCATCGTCCCCGATATGCGCTGTTTTAGGTGGGCGGGGTAGGGGCCCCTTGCAAGCATATCTTTGTCATAATTAGCCTCTATTAAAACAATATCCGCCCCTGCAATATGGGTTGCCACATGGGGGCTAACATGCCCTAAATCTGTGGCAATTGCCACCTTGCACCCCTGGGCGTATATGGCATATCCCACAGGTTCGCTGGCATCATGGGGCAGGGTAAAGGGTGTTATTGTCATGCAATCCAGCTTCACATCCACCCCATTGCGCACAACCATTTTGTTTGCGGGGCTTATTTTGCCCAAAATCTTATATTTTTCCGCATAAGCCCATGTGCCCGCCGTCATATACAAAGGTAGGTTAAAACGGCGGGAAAGCACCCCCGCCCCCTTGATATGGTCGCCATGGTCGTGGGTTACAAAAATGGCGGTTAGGCTTTTTGGGTCAATGCCCTGCACCTGCAACCCCTCTTCAATCACCCGCCCTGCAAGGCCCGCATCCACCAAAACGGCATTGTTACCAGCGGCCACATATGTACAATTGCCTGACGAGCCACTGGCAATGGTGCAAAACTTTACAGACATTGTTAGTCCCCTTCGTTTATATGTATTTCAATAACACCCAAATCGCCCTCTTCTTTGCGTGCATTAAAAAGGTTGGGTATGTTGGTGCTGTTCAAAAAATCAAACTCCAATTCCGGTTGTATAACAATTTGTCCATACCTGTCCACAAAGCCCCAAAATCCGCCTGTTATATGATAATCTGTCCAAGACTCATCTTCATCAGCCAAATTAATCCATACACTACCGTATCTGATTGGTGTAATAACCTGCCCATTGTTAATATGCCAAAAGCCGCTTATGCTGTCATAAACAGGCGGCAGCACCCACTGCCCTGCTGTATTTATAATGCCCCATTGGTTTTGCCCCTTGCTTGCCACATATAAATCCCCGTAAAAATGCCAAAGGCTTTGAAAGTTAAGGGGCAAAACCTCTGTGCCATTCCTGTATATCAAGCCAAAAACAGCATGCCAAGGGTTTTCGGGGCATTGCAGCCATTGCATAACCACGGAAAAACCGTCCACAAACCAAGGCAAGCCGCTTCTTCCGTCAACCGCATAGGGGAAAGGCGCAATTTCCCGCCCTGTTTTTATATCGATTAAAATGGTGGCGGCATTTTCCCAATCACCACCTATGCTGGCAACGGCAAGCCCTTCCCCTGCATAATGTAATTCGAGGAAAAAGGGCGTAACCATATCTCCCGTAAAAATGTCCAAAACACCTGCGTGCCAGCCTTCATTCCACACTATGGCTCTGCCTTCCCCTATCAAGTTGATGTTGGTAAACATAGGTGGCGTAATTATTTTGCCGCCCATATCAACAATGCCCATAAGCCCATTTTGGCTGAAAGACATAAGCCCGTCCCGATAAAAAAGTGCGCTATCAAAATCAAATGGCAAAATCACTTCCCGCTCTTTATTAATAGCCCCCCACTTGCCATTGCTTTGGGCGGCAAGCAAGCCTTTTTCATGGTTAAGGATGTGCATGCCGGTATATTCCCTTCGGTGGTGTGGGTAGGGTGCGGGCACTTCTTCTGCTGTCACCACATTAATTAGGCTAACACGGGTGGTTTGCCAGTCATTTATTGGTCTGTGGTGGGCTATAAAAATACCATCCCCCACATATACCCCAATAGACATTGTGCGCAACCCAATTGTTAAATCTTTAAGGGTGTTGCCGCCGGGTAGCTCCACCAATTGGTTGCGCCCGTCCGGTAGGGTTACAGTTGCACGGGGATAGCCCTGCAAAACTTCCACATTGGTATGGGTGAAGGGTAAAATCTCCCTCCCTTCCCTGTCGATAATACCCCACAAACCACCCCTGCTTGCGGCAATAAATTCGTTTTCCAAGTTCCAAAGGCCGCTGTCATAAATTGGCGGCACAACCAAATGGCTTGTGTAAAGATCTGCTATGCCAAATAGCCCACCAAGCTCCACCCGCACCAAATTGTTTTGATTGATAGCAACCCATCCAAAATCGGGCGGCATAACCCAGCTGTAAACCGGATTAGTAGATAGTGGCAAACTAAGCGGCATTGGGATATGCGCTTGCGGCTCGGGCTTTTGTAATGGTTGTGGGGTCGTAATTGTGTTTTCGGGTTCGTGCCCGGTTTTGGGCTCATATAAATCGTCTGCCGCTTCAATGCCCTTCATGGGCGGGTTTTCGCCACCATTACACGATGCAAAAATACCCAAGACAGCCACCAGCAAAACAATGGTAAAAATTCGCTTTTTCACAGAAATGCCCCCTTTGCTGTAATTATAGCACAACAAAGGGGCGCATCCCATTAAAATTATATTAAGTATTATTGTATAACTGTTAAGATTTGTTTTAAATCTGTTATTTCGTATGTGGGCGTTGCGCCTGTTTGGTTGGCAATGTCTTTTGGGTTAAGCCAGCATGTGTCAATACCTGCATTGTTGCCGCCTGCCACATCCGCCGTAAGCGAATCACCAATTATCAATATTTTATCCCTGCCCACTTGGGGGATTCGGCTTACAACATAGTCAAAATACTCCGCTTGGGTTTTTTATATCCTACCACTTCTGACACAAAAAAATCCGATATATATTGGTTTATAGGCGAATGTTCCATACGGGATTTTTGGGTGGCAAGCAGTCCATTGGTCACAATAAAAATCAACTTGCCCATGGAAACAAGGTGCCGGCAAACCTTGTGGGCACCTTCTATCAAAAACGTGCCCCTGCCAAGCTCCGATAAGTATCCATCATTAAAACCCTCCACATTTGCTATTCCCAGTAAGTTGTGGCGGGCAAACATGGTGTGCAGAGCATGGGTTTCGCTTTGGTCATAATCATACAGGGTATCATCTGCATCAAACAAAAATATTTCGTAAGCCTTCACTTATATGCCAAGCTCTGCCTTTGCTTCTTTGAAGGCGTTAAGGGCATGGTCCAGCTGTTCCCTTGTATGTGCGGCGGACACTTGTGTACGCACCCTGGCCTTGCCACGTTGCACAACAGGGAAGAAAAAGCCGATTACATAAACGCCCTTTTCCAGCATCTTTTCCGCCAGTTGCCCCGCTTTAATTTCATCATAAGTCATAATCGGCACAATGGGGTGGGTACCTTCGATTATATCATAACCAATGTCTTTTAAGCCTTTGCGGAAATAGGCTGTGTTTTCTTTTAAGCGGCCCGCCAAATCCTTGTCATTTTCCACCATATCCAGCACTTTAATGGATGCGCTGGCAATGATGGGTGAAAGGGTGTTGGAGAATAGGTAGGTGCGGCTGCGCTGGCGCAAAATGTCAATAATAGCTTTTTTGCCTGTGGTGTAGCCGCCCGATGAGCCACCAAGAGCCTTGCCCAATGTACCTGTCATAACATCAATGCGCTCAATAACACCGCAGTGCTCGTGGGCACCCTTCAAATTATCGCCAATAACGCCTACACCATGGCTGTCATCCACAATTACGATTGCATCGTATTTATCGGCCAAATCGCAAACGGCTACAAGGTTTGCAATTGTGCCATCCATGGAAAATACACCGTCGGTAACAATAGCCTTGATGCGTGCACCCTTTTCGGTGGCATCTTTCAGGCAATTTTCCAGCTCTTCCATATTATTGTTTTTATAGCGGTAACGCATGGCTTTGCACAGGCGCACCCCGTCAATAATGCTGGCGTGGTTAAGCTCGTCGCTTATTATGGCATCTTCTGCGGTTAGGATGGTTTCAAACAAGCCGCCATTAGCATCGTAGCAGGAGCTGTAAAGGATGGTATCCTCCATACCCAAAAAGTTTGACAGGCGTGCCTCCAAATCCTTATGCAATTGGGAAGTGCCGCAAATAAAGCGTACGCTGGAATAGCCATAACCCCAGCGGCCAATGCCCTCAATTGCCGCTTTTTTAATATCTTCATTATTGGACAGGCCAAGGTAGTTATTGGCGCACATATTAATAACACCCTTGGTTGCCGTTGTGTCAATTTGCGCCCCTTGGGGGGTGGTTATAATGCGCTCGGTTTTCCACAAGCCGCTGTCTTTAATCTCTTGGGCTAATGTTGCCCAGTGTTTGTATGCTGTTTTCATTTTAACCTCCAAAATTTTTGATTAGTTGGGATGGCGTCAGTATTAAGAATTTTTTCTGACGAAGAATGGTGTAAAATCGACCGAAAAGGTGTATGACGTTATTTGTGAAGGGTGGAAATAACGCAGATAATGCTTTTTTAGCCACTTTCAAAAATCTTCCCATAAGTGCGGGGATTGACTTGGATGTTCAAAATAACAATCAATCACATTATCAAGCACAGGGCTGTCATAAATTCTAAGGCGATTGAAGTCGTTAATATCAATGTCTATTGATGTTAGAACTTTTTCTAACTCGTTGTTATCATCGACTCTATTCACAAATATGCGTTTAATTCTTGTGGTTTTATCATCCAAAACATAATCCCAATCATATCCCCATTTTTCATGGGTGTATATATCTTTATGTTTAATTAAACGGATTTCATAAGAAACCGTGTCAGCCAAGTTATTGTAATATTTCAGTTCCCTAATCTCTATAATAGGAAAAATGACAACGTATGCTTGCATTCCGTTTTCTGGGATTGTTAGTCTTGTTGCTACTTCAATTCTTTTAACGTGCAAAAATTCAAGCAAAGATTCTGGTAGTGCCATTTTCCACCTCGCTCTCACTGCGTTATATAAATTTTAAGCACGTACCACTCTTGTGGTGGTACATAAGTGCGCTCTTAATTAAATAAACAAGATGACAATCCATCCAGCTGGTAAATTTATTTTATTGCAACTTTGGTGCTATTGTGATGAAGCTATCCAAACTGCGTTATTTACACCCTTCAGTGATTACATCCTATGACGAATTAGCATCAACACGCCTTAGTTCAAATAGACGTTACTTTACCTGCAATGCACTCATTTTTCATCCGCTTACGGGGGATTAGTCCCAAGTAAGTACGGCCTTTATCACATCACCACTGGCGATGGCGGCAAAGGCCTCATCTACCTGGCTGTAATGGAATTCGTGGGTTACAAGTTTTTCGATATGGGGGGTAAGGCCGCTTTGCAGCAGTGCGGTCATTTTATACCAAGTATCATACATTTCCCGCCCGTAAATGCCTTTTAGGGTTATCATGCGGAAGATGATTTTATCCCAGTCAATTTTAACATCATCGGCAAAAATGCCAAGAATGGCTATTTTGCCGCCATTTGCCATATTATCAACCATTTCGGCAAAGGCTTCCGGGCTTCCGCTCATCTCCATACCCACGTCAAAACCCTCTGTCATGCCAAGCTCTGCCATAACATCGCTAATTTTTTCGTTACGAATATTTACGGTGCGGGTTGCGCCCAGCTCCATTGCCATTTTAAGGGGCGCATCCCTGCGGGCGGTTACAACAATATTGCGGGCACCTGCCATTTTTGCAATCGGCACAGCCATTAGACCGATGGGGCCCGCCCCTGTAATAAGCACATCTTCACCAATTAACGGGAAGGAGAAGGCGGTGTGGACAGCGTTGCCCAACGGGTCCTGCACGGCAAGCACATTTTCGGGTATCTTAGGGTCACAAATCCAAATATTGGTAGCGGGGATGGAGGCGTATTCGGCAAAAACACCATCACGGTTAACGCCAATGCCCTTGGTTGCACGGCAAAGATGTTGTGCGCCCGTAATGCACCAGCGGCATTTGCCGCAAACCACATGCCCTTCGCCTGACACCAGTTGTCCGATTTCAAAGCCGGTAACATTTGCGCCAATTTCTTCAATTGTGCCAACAAATTCATGCCCCAACGTCATGGGGGTTTGGATGGTGCGCATGGCCCAGGCATCCCATTTATAAATATGCACATCCGTGCCGCAAATGCCGTTTTTACGGATTTTTACCAGCACATCATTTGGGCCGATTTGCGGCACAGGTATATCTTTAATCTCCAGGCCGCCATGTTCGCCACGGGCTTTAATAATTGCTTTCATTGTCTTTTGCATAGATAACTTCTCCTTTATTATAGTTTCAAAATTGTGTTTGCTTCAATTATAACCCAATGCCGGCTCCGTTTCAAGATGCTTTTTTGAAGCGGGCGCAAAAATCGATAATAGGCTGATTGTCCTTGTATTTAGCAGCATTTAGCAGCATTGGTTTGCCATCTGTGGTGTGGATGGTTATTTGCATGCGCAATTTATCCTTACGTGCAAAAGTAACATACTTAATATCCTGTTCCGCCACAAAGCGGCGGCGCAGTAGGCTGCGGTACTCCAAACCATTGCCGAAAATGCGGATTTTTGTAGCCATTAAGTTTATGGCAGTAAAGCCGTAAATAATGCAGGCAAAAAGCAGGCTACCATACATTGGGGTTAGGTGGGTGGCTATTTCGGGGTCATTACTCATCAAAAGCCCTGCGAAAATTTGGGCATTAATAAAAATTAAAAATACGGCAATTGCCACATTAATGCGGTAGGAAAATACCGTGCCGGCAATTGCCAGCTCTTTTCCAAAGGCTTTTTCTTTCACATTCATCACCTCTCACGGTAAAAATTCTATAACAGCCTCCACAAGGGCGGCGGCGTTGTTGCCCATATATATGGGGATGCGCAACCCCAATACCGGAACAAATGTTAATGCATAAACAACACAGCAAGTTATGATGTAGAAAACATACTTCCTATCCCTTTCATGCCTCGCAAGGCGATAAACAGAAACACATGCGGAAAGAAGCTCATAACTTTAAGTGACGCAATGGCGATTGCTGGTAAAATCATTTTTTCCAGTGCAGGGGTTGTTTTTTTGCAATGCAGTAAATAGCAATTGCCGCAATAGATGCAATACCTGCAAGTATTATGATGTTTAGCATTGGCATATCGTCAATTATATTGCCTGTGGGAATATTTTCAATATCCAAATCAAACAATGTGGCCATAAACACACTGGCGGCAAGAAAAGCCCCGGCATGGTTTGCGTGCATCCCATCTCTGGCATAAAGAGAAATTCCGGGAATGGTCCTGTGTGCATAAACCCAAGCGTCACCTACATTTACTAAAATAATATCATTTTCATAGGCGGCTTGCTTGAACATCTCCGAAAAAATGTTATGAAGTTCCTCGTTAGGACGACCGTCCACACCCATCCATACAGTGTTATATAATACAGGTATTGCCCCATGTTCTCTTATTATCTCGGCGAAATCTCTGATATTATTAAAAAAACCATCAGTGTCAGTTATTACATTGCGCCCACGTCCCGCAGCCGGCCCTATAACAACATAATCAAAGTTTCTGTTTTGCATTTCCCTTATGGCATTATCTCCTCGTTGCTCACCGTAAATAAATCCCGGGCCATTTATAGAAACGTCTACATAGGTAATTTCAATGCCGTGCAGGTTTGCAAGTGCTTGCAATTGCCCCGGCACATTGCCTGTGCGTACATGGCTGTTTCCTACAAACAAAATCGAAACCACATCCACATCTTCCACCTGGGCACCAAAGGCAAATGTTATCGCAGCCAAAATGCCAAAAATAATCTTTTTGCCCTTACCCATCACGATAGCCTTGACCTAAAATCTTGATAGCCAAAGGTTTTGATGCACTCCATGGTGCCATCCAACCTGCGCATGGCAAGGCCGGGTAATTTTATGCCATTAAATGTATTGGTTTTTACCATGGAATAAATTGCCATATCTGTAAAAACCAAGCGGCTACCCACTTTCAAAGGCCGGTCAAAAGAATATTCCCCTATGATGTCACCTGCAAGGCAACTGGGGCCGCCAAAGCGATAGGTATGGGCTTTTTCCCCTGCCTTACCGCTGCCGGTAATATGGGGGCGATAGGGCATTTCCAGCACATCGGGCATGTGGCAGGCGGCAGATGCGTCCAGGATGGCTATATTGCCGTCATTTTCCACAATATCCACAACTTCCGCTATCAAAAAGCCGGCATCCAGGGCAATGGCTTCGCCGGGCTCCAAATAAATTTCCACATTATATTTTTTCTTGGCACGCTTGATGGTATCCACCAAAAGCGGAATATTGTAGCCTTTTTTGGTAATGTGATGCCCGCCGCCAAAATTAAGCCAATCCATTTGGTGAAAAAATTTGCCAAACCTCTCCTCGGCGGCGGCAAAAGTTGCTGCAAGCTCTTCTGCCCCTTGTTGGCAAAGGGCGTGGAAATGTAGCCCGCTAATGCCGTCCAGCAAATCGGGACGGAAGCTGGCAAGTGTAACCCCAAGGCGGGAATTTGGTGCGCAGGGGTCGTAAATACCCGCATCCTGCGTGGAAAATTCGGGATTTATGCGTATTCCGCAACTTTTGCCGCCCACATCCCCCTTAAACCGCTGCCATTGGGTGAAGGAGTTAAATACCAAATGGTCACACACCCGCAAAATTTCGGGCATATCCTTTTCCGTATATGCCGGGGAAAACACATGGTTTTCGCCCTTAAAATGTTCATGGGCAAGCAGGGCTTCATGCAAACCCGAAGCGCATGTGCCGTCCAAATATTGGCTGATAAGGGGGTAGGTTACAAACATGGAAAATGCCTTTTGGGCAAGCAAAATCTTGCAACCAGCGTCCTTTTTCACCCCCGCCAAAATCTCCAAGTTGCGCTTTAACAAGCCCTCATCCACCAAAAAATAAGGGGTATCAAATTTATTTACATCAAAATTAATCATATTTACCTCCACAATACCATGACGGCACGGGGTTTTGCATATCATCATGCCATGACAGCATATCTTGTGCCATTTTTCTCATAGTATCAATTTCACCCTGACCGAAAGGGATTGCCCAAGGTAGTGATGCAAGCGTGTTGCAAGCAACATACAAAAGCATTATGCTAAAAAAATCCGAAGGCGGCTCCCCTTCAAAATACCCCCTAATTTGCCCTGTGGCAAAGGCGGGGCTTATTCGGGCAGAAAATGGTATGCGGTTAAATTCCGCTAAGGGGTCTCCAAAGTCAAAACGGTCAAAGTCAATAATCGTAAGTTTGCCGCCTGCAAGCATCATGTTGCCTACATGGTAATCACCGTGGCTAAAACTTTGGGGGCGGTTTGTAAGTAAATGGCGGTTATCGGTGATATAGTCTATTATGTTGGTATCGTTTTCCAGGTGCAAATCACATTCCTCGTAGTTGTTGATAACTCTATCGATTTTGGCATTAAAATGGTTTGCCCAATCTTCCCGCCCATCGGGGGCTGGTATGGTGTGGATTTGGCGCAGATATCTGCCCGCATCCAGCCCAAGGGCACATTGGCGTTTTTTGGGCAGGGTGGGTAATGTGGGTGATAGGTCATCCCCGTCAACCCATGTTTGCACCATATAAACCCCATCATCACATTCCCCAAAATCCACAGGGCGGCACATGGGTATATTAAGTGCCGCAACCTGCTTCATCATTTCATGTAATGTTTTGCGGGAATCCCGCCGGGTTTCGGCGGATATGCGCAGCAAAAACTTTTCCCCGGACTCTGTTATGGCGCAGTATTTTTTGTCTGCAGACCAGCCTGCTTCGATTGGTATTTTCTTCGCAAAATTAATCATGCCACCTCCTGATTGGGGCAGGCAATGCCCGCCCCTACAATTTGTAGCCCTTGTAAAAACCTGTTTGCAGAAAGCCTGTTTTTAATGCGGCTTGGTGGGCATTGGTGCCATCATCTGCCATGTACAAAAGTTCTTTTGCGCCGTTTTCAAAGGCAAATTGGGCTGCGGCGGTTATAAGTGCGGCGTTTTGGCTGATGGTTTCCGCTGCTACCTTATAAATCTCCCAATTCCAAAGGGCAAGCATTGTATAAGCGGTTATTTTACCGCCATTTAGCACCACAAAAACCGCCCAATGGGAAAGATCTTGCACCATACGCTGGCTGTTCCAATACATATCGGGGTTAAGCCTATCATGTAATTGGGCAAATTCATCAAAATCCGCTTTTGTTAGACGCTGTACACCCAAAAATTGGGCAGGGCAAAATTGGTTGGGTACTAAGCGCATTTCCACACTATCATCCACAAGTACCCCGCCAACTTCTTCAATTAGTGAAGTTGGCGGTATTGTACTGTGGTAGCAAAGCCATTTGTCATAATCGCCATACTCACCCAAAACCAATCCCCAAATCTTACCCAAATCGGCTTCGTTTATGTCATTTATTTGCAGATACTTCTCTTCGGGCTCTACAAAAACCTCCACGCCGTTTATGGAAATCTTTTGCATCTAGGAGAAATTCGCCTTTTCAAACCTATCAATCAAACTTTCAAAAACATCCATGGCCGCTTGTATCGGTTGCGGGGTTGTCATATCCACCCCTGCTTTTTTAAGCAATTCCACGGAATAGTCACTACTGCCGCCTTTTAGCAAGCCCAGGTATTTTTCCACGGCGGGCGCACCATCTTCATGTATAGCCTTTGACAATGCCATGGCAGAGCAGTAGCCGGTGGCGTATTGGTACACATAAAAAGCCCTGTAAAAATGGGGTATCCTGCTCCACTCGTACACAATGCGGTCGTCAATCACAATATGGTCCCCAAAATATTTGGTAAGCAAATCTTTGTATAGTTGGTTAAGGGTTTCGCTGTTTAGCGGCTTGCCTTCCTTTGTCATTTCATGGGTTATCATCTCAAATTCGGCAAACATGGTTTGGCGGAACACCGTACCCTTAAAGCCCTCTAAAAACTCATTAAGCAGGTAAAGATATTTGGTTTTTTCGGTTTTTGGGTCGGTATTTTTTAGCATATGCTCCATTACCAATGCTTCGTTTACGGTGCTTGCCACCTCTGCTAAGAAAATGGTGTAATCGCCGTAAACATGGGGCTGGTTTGCGCAGGTGTAATAGGTATGCAGGGCATGGCCCATTTCGTGGGCAAGCACAAACATATCCCCAATGGTATCATCATAATTCATTAGCACAAAGGGGTGGGGCAGGCCATATGTGCCCCAAGAATATGCCCCGGTTGCTTTGCCTTTGTTTTCGTACACATCAATCCAATTTTCGTCATAGCTTTTTTGTATTAAATCTTGATATTCTTTACCAAGGGCGGCAACGCCTTCAAGCACAGCGGTTTTGGCTTCGTCCCAGTTCATTTTAACATCCGCATCTTTAACGATTGGGGCGTAAATGTCGCAAAACTCCAATTTATCCACCCCAAGGCAACGCTTGCGCAGGTCTAAATAGCGATGGAAGATGTGCATGTTTTTGCCAACAGTATCCACCAAATTTTTGTAGATGGATACAGGAATATTGTTGTAGGACAGGGCAGCTTCCAAAGCGGATTGGTAATTACGGGCATCGGCTTGGAAGTTGTCGTTTTTAACAGAATAATTGTAGGCTTCTGCTATGGTGTTTTTTTGTTTAATATAGGTGTCATAATAAAGCTCATGCACATTGCGGCGCAGGGTGCGGTCCGTACTTTGCATCAAACTGCCGAAACGACCTGATGTAACCTCGTGCTCCTCCCCATTACTGTCTTTTGCTTTGCCAAACACCATATCTGTTTGGATTATCATACGGTAGATGCTGTTTGGCGCACCGCCGATTTCGCCGGCTTTTGCTAAAAGCTCCTCTTTATCAGGGGACAGGATATGGGCTTGCTTGCGGAAAATATCGTGAAGCATGTGGTTGTAAAGCTCCAAACCCGGGGTGGATGCTGCAAAGCCTTTAACCTTATCTTCGCCAATGGCGATAATTTCAGGCTCTAAAAAGCTAGTGGATGCTTGCATTTGCACCGCTGCACCACGCATTTTGTCCCGCATGCCTTGGTATTGGGCATTTGCTGTATCTTCGTCATATTTTAGGGCGGCGTATAAGTATAGCTGGTATCCTTCCTGTTGCAGGGCATCTTGTGCTTGCAAGCATGCTAAAAGGCTTGCGCCGCTTTCGCCAAGCTTACCCTCAAAGGCTTTAACTTTGGCAATTTGTGCCGTTGCAGCCTCCAAGCGGCTTTCCCACTCCCCGTCGGTTTTACATACGGTGGTTAGGTTCCACTTAAACTCTGCCGGCACTTGCTCTCTGGTCTTTAATTCTGACATGAAATTTCCTCCTGTATATGGTTATTATACTTGTCCACTATTTACCCAAACAAAATTCCGAAAAAATCCTGTTAATCAAGTCTTCGTCCACCGATGCGCCTGTTATTTCTCCAAAAGCGGACAGGGCGGCAGTTATGTCGATTGCAATCATATCAATAAATTCCCCATCGCCTGCTGCTTGTATTGCGGCAGCAAGGTTTTGCCATGCATTTTGCAAAAGGGTGATATGGCGCATATTGGTTACAATTTCCTGACCGTATTGGATTTGGTTTACTGCAAAAATTTCTTTAATTTTAGATTTTAGCGCATCAATACCTTCGTTGTTTTTAGCAGACACCTGCACAGCTTGGGCGATGTGCAGTTTTTGCGGCAAGTCGCTTTTATTGGCAACTATAACCACATTTTGCCAGCTTTCCTGCCCTTCCAGCGGCTCGTCCGTCTCCTTAGAGCCATCCACAACCAAAAGCACCAAATCTGCATCCGCCGCTTCTTTTATGGAGCGTGCAACCCCTTCACTTTCCACAATATCATCTGTTTTGCGTATACCTGCCGTATCCGATAAGGTTAGGAAAACGCCGCCAATATCAATTGTTTCCCGCAATACATCACGGGTTGTGCCGGGTATATGGGTTACAATTGCCCGTTCTTGCCCAATAAGGGCGTTTAATAGGGAAGATTTGCCTGCGTTGGGGCGACCCACGATTGCTGTTTTAATCCCTTCCCGGATAACTTTGCCATGCTTGGCAGTTGCCAAAAGCCTGTCAACTTGTGTCAAAACCCCTTCCAGGCCTATTTTAATATGGTCTGAGACAATATGCGCCTCTTCATGGTCGGGATAGTCTATTGCCATTTCTATGCGGGCTAATATATTTAACAGGTCATCAGCGCATTTGTTTAGCAAGGCGGCAAGCCTGCCCGAAAGCTGGTTTATGGCGGTTTTATGTGCCAAATCGCTACCGGCGTTGATAATGTCCATAACCGCTTCTGCCCTTGAAAGGTCTATGCGCCCTGCAAGAAATGCCCTTTTCGTAAATTCGCCGGCTTCTGCCGGCCTTGCCCCGTGGGTAATTAGCAGTGATAAGATTTTTTCTGTAACTAACGCTCCCCCGTGGCAGTTAATTTCCACCACATCTTGCCGGGTAAAGGTGCGGGGGGCAAGCATTATTGTTGCCAGCACCTCGTCAATGGGTTGTGTGCCCTGCATAATCCAGCCGTAATAGACCTGATGGCTTTCAAAACTGTTTTTTTTACACACAAAAACCTGCCCAAGGATTTCCAAAGCCCTTGGGCCGCTAAGGCGTATTATGGAAATTGCACCGCCAGTAGGCGCACCAACGCCCGCGATGGTGTCATCCATATTAAATTTAACAAGTCTGTCCATATTTTAATTATAACCTATGCGCAGGCATTGCGCAAGCATTAAAAAACCGCACCCTCTATCGGTGCGGTTTCTCTTGTTTTGGTATTTTTGCTTCTGTACGTGTTGAAATTATAATCGAAATGGCAATAAAAATTGCCGAAGGTATCATTATCCACCCAATCCTTATGGCTAAATATAGGGTGTTGGTTGCTGGGAAGCGTTCAATAGCCCAGAAGTGATTGATTATATATAGGATAATCAACATCACAAACATGCCTGCATTTATGATGGCTACTCGTTTTCTGGATATTTTTTTGTGTCGCAAGATAAACCAGCTCCTTTATTAAGTGGGTTAGTTGTTGTTTCTAACCATTCATCACCCTGTTCCATCCGTTACTAAGTCCAAGGTTGAAGGAAATTAGACCAATAGGGCCAAGGACCGTAACAGCTGCGGCTCTCCATAGATTTGCGGTTACGCCATTAAGGCTCTCGCCGTTCTAAGCAAGGTCTTCACCGACAACCAAACCAGCGTTGTGTGCGCCAGCTGTAGCAGCAGTTATTTTAGGAAAGCTATTTTGGCGCTTGATTCTTCCACACGCAAGTCATCACCAGCAGAAATTTCTATTGGTGGGGGGCTTTAGGTGCCGGAAGACGGAAGACCTCTGTCGGATGCACTAACAGTAACCAGAACCATTGCCGTAATTTTGGACTTTGCTTTTTTCATAATAGTACCTCCTATGTATTTTTCGTGGCAAAAGCCACTAATTGTGGTAGAGGCAGGTACATCCCGCCACTCTATATCATATGATACCATCAGCAAAACAGCTCCCGCCTCTTGTCAATAAAAACAATTAGCAAAAAGTAACAAAATTCTGATTGACAAATTTGGGTGTAGGTGCTACAATGGATTTGAAATGGTGGTGGCAATAGTTATGGATAAAGAGTCATTTTTTGATATAATAGGCACTGATGGACACGACCCTTTTATAGCTCAATACATAAATTTACTTATAATCATTGTAATAATTGCATTTGTTGTTTCGTTTGCAATGCTTATGAGTAGTAGGGTGGGGGCTTGCCCCCACCCTACTCTATGCGGTTATAAAGCCAGTCTAATAGCAGCTGGCGGCTGAATATACGGTGGTTAACCGTGATGGTTTGGGGTTGCATTTCTCTTGGGGTGAAAGGGTCGGTGTTAATAGGATGTTCTGCCCACACCCATTCGGTGCGCTCTAATTGGAAGGTGGTATATGTGCCAGCAAGCTCCCCGCCGGCTATAATGTCTTCCAGTTCATCAGCATTAAAGCCTAAAAGGTTTGCTACCTGCCATTGGGTCATAAATTCACTATCCACAGGGGGAAATTGGTGTTGAAAGCCGGGGGTGTGGTGCAAATTTCCATGCCATGTGTTGGGCATACGGTTTGCAATGCTATTGCCGGCAGAGCTTATGCCTATGGACACAATAGCCGCCCCCAAGCAAAGCCCGATAAGCAATGCCCAGTTAAAGTTTGATTTGCTGCTGCTTGTGCTTGATGGTTCGTTCATCATCACATCTCCTGCGGGGCTTTGATGCCCAGAATGCCAAGGGCTGTTGCAATAATTTCTTTTGTGCAGTGGGTTAGATAAAGGCGGGCTTTTTGCGTTTGTTCATCCGCTTTTAGTATGGGGTTATCGTGGTAAAATTTGTTAAATGCTTGAGCCACAGACATGGCAAAGCGGGCTATTATAAAGGGTTCGTATCTTTCGGCGGCTTCTTTTGCCCTTTCAGGGAAGTTATTTAGGGTTTTGATAAGCTCCAATTCTTCATCTGTGGTTAGCTTGGTTAGGTCGGCATCTGCAAAGTCCAGGGTTGCCTTGGCAAGTACCGAGCAGCAGCGGGCATGGGTGTATTGGACATATGGCCCTGTTTCTCCCTCAAAACTCAAAGCCCGCTCCCAACTAAACTCCACATCTTTTATGCGGTTGTTGTAAAGGTCATTAAAGATAATCGCCCCAATGCCTACCTGCTGGGCAACCGTTTCTTTGTCTGCTAAATTGGGGTTTTTCTCCTCTATGGTTTGGCGTATGCGCTCAACAGACTCTTCCAGTACATCCTTCATTAACAGGGCGTTGCCCATACGGCTGGACATTTTGCCTTCCGGAAGCGTCAAATAGCCAAAAGGCACGTGAATAAGCTGTTCTGATGCCCATTCATGCCCCATCAATTCTACCACCTTAAAGCATTGGGCAAAATGCAAAATCTGCTCTTTGGATGTTACATATAGGGCTTTTACAAATTTATATTCATCCTTGCGGTGCAAAACCGATGTAATGTCACGGGTTGCGTAAATCGTCGCCCCGTCACTACGCAAAACAAGGCAATTGGGCATTTTATGGGCTTCCAAGTCCACAATCCAAGCACCTTTGTCCTCCACGGCAACACCTTTGGATTTAAGCTCATCTACAATAGGGGTCATTTTATCATTATAAAAACTTTCGCCGTTAAAAGAGTCGAAATCAATATCCAGCATTTTGTAAATTTTACTATGGTCTGCCATACTAATTTCTTTGAACCAACGCCACAAGTCCAGGGCATACTCGTCCCCTTGCTCCATTTTCAAAAACCAAGCACGGGCTTGGTCATCCAGCTCCGGTTTGTTTTCCACCTCTTTATGAAATTTTACATAAAGACGCTCCAGCTCCTCTATACCACCAGCTTCCACATCAGCCTTGTTGCCCCAATGCTCATAAGCGGTGATGATTTTGCCAAACTGCGTCCCCCAGTCCCCCAGATAATTTATGGAAAAACTTTTGTAGCCCAAAAAGTTAAAAATATTGTACAAGGCGTGACCAATTACCGTGGAACGCAAATGCCCAATGTGAAAGCGTTTTGCCATATTTGGCGAGGAATAGTCAATAACAACCACACCGCCGCCGCCAATATGGCTACGCCCAAATTCCTTACCTGCTTTGTAGATTTTAGATAAAATTTCTGCCGCATAAAGGCCACGGTTTACAAAAAAATTTAGGTAGGGGCCTGCCGCCTGTATGCTTTGTAAAAATGCGGGCAATTGCAAAGAAGCCGCCAATTCATCTGCAATGGCGGCGGGGGCTTTTTTCATTGTTTTTGCCAGCTTAAAGCAGGGAAAGGCAAAGTCTCCCATGGCAGGGTCGGGGGTTTCTATTGCGCCTGCAACCTCCCCGGCTTCCAAATTTGTGGCATTAGCCAAAAGTTGTGCTATTTCAATTTTGAAATCCATATTCAGCTCCTATAAAACAATATTACTGGTCCATGGGTATGGACTGGCGATTGTGGTGCAATTCATCCAACAAAGTGTTGTAAAACTTTTCCATATCACTGGATTTTTGCATTTGGGCATCAAGGGCACTTTGTAGTTTTTCATCCAACTCTCCAAAAATACTGTCCACGTACTGGGCGGCAGAAACTTTGAAGTTGCGGGCTTCTTGTTTTGCTTCTTCTAAAATACGATCGGATGTTTCTCTGGCTTGCATGGTTAAATCGTGCTCATCCACCATTTGGGCGGCTTGGGCTTCGGCTGCACGCAGCATCATTTCTGCTTTTGTGCGGGCTTCGCTAAGCTGATTATCTTTGTCGTTAAGCAGGCGGCGGGCTTGGTTAATTTCCGCCGGCAAGCCTTTGCGCATCTCGTGCACAATGCCCCGCACATCATCAATCAAATGAAAAAGACTTTCCTTTTCAAGGCTTATTTTGCCCGAAAAAGGCACTGCACGTGCACCGTCAATCACACCATCCATTTCGGACAGCAAATCCTCTATCCTATCAATTTGAGAGCTTATAAGTTCCATATTTTGCCTCCCTGCGTATATATGCCAAGCCCCATACAAGGCTGATTTTTCAATTATTTTTCATTATATCATAGTGACTTAGTTAAACACAACGAAGCCGAGCAAAAAACCTCGATGCTTCACCGAGTTTTTTGTGAAGGTTGAGTTGATGTTTGACTTATGTCATTATACCACACACGGGAGATGTTTTGCAATATTTTGTTGTAAACATTATTGGAGACCATTTTGGAAACATCCCCGCCCATCAATGCAATCTCCTTAACCGCCGAGGAGGAGATTAGGGAAAAAGCTGTGCTTGCGGGTAGAAATAGGGTTTCCATATTATTATTTAACATTTTGTTAAATTGTGCCATTTGGTTTTCGTATTCAAAATCCCGATGGTTACGCACGCCTTTTATAACCACTTGCCCATTCATTTGCTTAACAAATTCCGCAAGCATACCACGGAAGGAGGTAACTTGCACATTGGGCATGGTTTGGCAAGCATGCCGCAGCATTTCTACACGCTCATCCACCGTAAACATGGCATTTTTTGCGGGGTTGTTAAGCACCGCCACCGTTAGCACATCAGAAATTGCAGCCGCACGGTGGATAATGTCCATATGCCCCAATGTTACCGGGTCAAAACTGCCGGGGTATACTGCATTCATGCCCTTACCTCCATAAAAATAAGTTTGCTTGTTCCGTAGTTTTTTTCTTTGTAAATTTCCAGCCCATTAGGGGGCGAAAAGCTTTCGTTACCTGCAATTTCAGCAATTATTATGCCACCATCCGCTAAAATACATAGCTTTTGGATGGCGGTAATGGTTTTTTCTGCCAGTCCTTTGTCGTAGGGCGGGTCCAGAAAAACAATATCAAACTTTTGCCCTGCTAAACGGTGAAAAATGGCAGGTATTTCGCCTTTAATGATGGTGGCATGGCCTAATAACCGTGTTTTTTCCAAGTTGCGCCTTACAAGGTCGGTTGATTTTTGGGAACTGTCGACAAAAACAGCGTGGGTTGCCCCACGGCTTAGGGCTTCTATACCCACACCGCCACTGCCTGAAAACAAATCCAAAAAATAGCTGCTTGCCACATCAGCTTGGATTATATTAAATAAGTTTTCCTTAACATAGTCGGATGTGGGGCGCACGTTTTTGCCTGTTGGGGCGAGCAACGATGCGCCCCTTGCCTTACCTGAAATAACACGCATTTTATTTCTCCCGTTAACAGGCGGGGCAAGCCCACACCCTACAATGCTATCTGCTGTACTTTGGCTAGTAGTGATTTGACTTTGTTTTTTAGGGGTAGGTGGCTTACTTCGCCCATATTTATCACCGCATCCCTTGCGGCTGCAAGCACTTCCATGTCTTTATATAAATTTGCCAGCATTAGGCGGGGCAAGCCATGTTGCATTGTGCCAAAAAACTCCCCGGGCCCTCTCAGCTCCAAATCCATTTCGGACAGTACAAAACCATCGCCTGTTTTGGTCATGGCATCCATGCGTTTTTTTGTTACTTGGTTTTTGGCATCGGTTACAAGTATGCAATAGGACTTATGCTTGCCACGCCCCACCCGCCCCCGCAGCTGGTGCAACTGGGAAAGGCCGAAGCGTTCTGCATTCTCAATCATCATAATGGTGGCATTTGGCACATTTATGCCCACTTCCACCACGGTGGTGGATACTAACACATCAATTTCGCCAAGCCCAAATGCTGTCATCACGGCATTTTTCTCATCCGCCTTCATGCGGCCATGTAAAATGCCCACATTTATATCGGCAAAAACGCCATCTTTCAATAGTTCTGCAAACTTAATAACTTGGGTAATTTCCTGCTTATTTTGGGCGGCAGAGGCATCCTCGTCGCCCTCATCCTTTTGGATGAGGGGGCATATGATATAGGCTTGCCGCCCATCTGCTACCTGCTTACGGATAAAGTCAAAAATACGATTGTGATAGGCTTTTGTGACTGAATAAGTATCGATGGGTTGCCTGCCCGGCGGCATTTGGCGGATGGCAGAAATATCCATATCCCCATACAAAACCATGGCAAGGGAGCGGGGAATTGGTGTTGCCGTCATCACCAGCACATGGGGGATGGTGCCTTTACTGTTTAATGCGGCACGTTGGCGCACGCCAAAGCGATGTTGCTCGTCGGTAATAACCAGCCCAAGGCGGGCAAATTCCACATTATCTTGCAGCAGGGCGTGGGTACCGATTATCACATTAATTTCCCCTGCCGCAAGTTTTGCCTTAATTTCCCGCTTTTCTTTGGGCTTTTGGGAGCCACTTAGCAGACCACAATTTACCCCAAGCCCGCCCAAAATTTCTGTAAATGCTTGGAAATGCTGGGTTGCAAGGGTTTCTGTGGGTGCCATAACCGCCGCTTGTGCCCCGTTTTTTGCCGCAAGATAGCACAGTACCATGGCAACTGCCGTTTTGCCGCTGCCCACATCCCCTTGCAGCAGGCGGTTTAGGGCAAAGCCGCCGGTTATGTCGCCCATAATCTCATCCAGCACCTTGACTTGGTCATCTGTTAGCTTATAGGGTAAGGCTGATAAAATTGGGGTAATATCCATGTTGGCAAAAATATCTGCGGGGGCAATTTTCTGCTTCAAATGCCCTTTTGCTGTGATTAGGGCAGTTTGCAGTAAAAAAAGCTCCTCAAAAACCAACCGTTTGCGGGCTGTATAAAAATCCTCCCCGCCGTTGGGGAAGTGGATGTTTTCCACAGCAAAACTGCGCCCGCAAAGACCGTGGGCATGCAGGATATTGGGTGGCAGAAAATCCTCAATTTGTCCCGCAGTTTCATCCAAAGCTTGGCGGATGAGCCCACGCAAAATCTTTTGGGTTATGCCCACTGTTAGTTTGTAAACAGGCACAATGCGCCCGGCGGACAGGCTTTCACCCTCCACCCTGTCCCATTGGGGGTTTTCCAGTGTAAGCCCTGCAGGCGACCATGCCACCTTGCCTGATATATAATAATCTTCGCCATATTTTAGGGCTTGCTGTATATAGGGTTGGTTAAACCAAGAAATGGCAATTTGCCCTGTGCCATCACTAAAATACAAGCGGGTGATATTTTTGCCCGCCAATTGGCGAAACTGGGCATCCCCTGCCCGCTTGGCAAGTATTGTTGCCATTTGACCTTGGGCAAGCTCCCCAATAGGCGAAATCACACTTCTATCCAAATAATCCCTTGGAAAAAATTCTAATAAATCCCCAATGGTTTTAATGCCAAGTTTGTGAAGCAGGACAAGGCGAGCTTCGCCTACATTTTTCAGGGTTTCTGCGCCGTCAGTCAGCTTCATTACAATGTGTACTCAAAATCCAGTAATGGGGCATGTTGTTGTGCACCGTAAATATCCTTCTCCCCCAAGTCGCCTGATGCCATGGGGCGTATTATGGTGATTTTAACCGCCTTAGCAGGGGCGAAATATATAACGGAGATTATATCGGTTTCGGGGATATTGTAAAGCTTTGCAAAAACTGCGGGCGTCATAATATCAGCTTTTGCAAACTCTTCAAAATGGTCCGCATCTTTGAAAATTATGTCAAAAGTAAATTCATAAGGGCCTGCATTTTTGCTGCGTATAACATCCGCCATATCAAACAAATCAAAGTATTTAACCATTCCAAACACCCTCCTTACAATCAACATATTTTATTGGAAACATGTCCGCTTCCGCCTTCATTAGGCAATACAGGCTAAATTCGTAAACATCGCCGCCTGCAAAGTCTGATGGGGAAAAGGGAAAGGCCAAGTTGCCAGCTGTGGACTTGCGGTCTTCATAGCCGTAATGCAGCAGGGTGGAACGGGCAAAGGAGCATATGGTATCCGCCAGCTCCCTTGTATCCGCTACAGCTTCTATGATTATGGCGATTTCGGATGGGGGGCAACAGGTGTCGCCATCATAAAAGCTTGCGCCATTGCCTGCGCCGTATGTCTTAAAGTCCAAATAAAAATCCCTTAGATTTTCAAAATTCGCATTTACACGCTCTTTAACAGCGGATATCACCTTACCCAGCTGGGCTATCATAATGGGGTCTATGGTAGCGGCGATGGACAGGGTGCGGCGGCCAACAAGGCGGGCGGCTTCCAACTTTACAAAACCAAGCCCTTCATCTGCTACAAATTTACTGCCACGCACAATTACCCCATCCCCTGCCTGCTCGAAGGTGGTTTGGCGCAAGTCCAGCGCACCGCCAGGGCCGGGCAGTGATGTGGGGTCACTTTTTTCATACAGTGTGTGGGCGGCAACGGATGTTACAGTGCATTTGCGGGCGGGGTTTAGGGTGTTAAGCTCAAAACAATCCTCCCGTAAAATGCCCAGCATGCAATCACTTCCGCTACCGGGAAAGGCGGCAATTGCGGCACATTCCAAAATCTTGCCCATATGCAGGGCAAGGCCCGCATCAAAACCTGCACGGATGGCGGGGGCGGCAAACACAACGGGGTCATAACTGCGGCCTGCAATTATTACCTGTGCGCCTGCGTCCAACGCATCAATAAAAGGCTTTTCGCTCATTTGTGCCACAATATTGGTGCTATCTTCTATATGCTTAGCTGTGGGCATGGGGGCGGGGTGCAATTCCTTCACATCACCTGCGTTAAAGCTTTTTAGCACCACATCATGGGCTAATTGGGATGATATTACCGCCGCCTTAAAGGACAACTTCTTCTCCGCCGCAATTTCCCTTATAATGTCCACATTCCAGTCCAAATGGCTATTTGCCCCGGCACCGCCCGCCGAGCCTATGATAAGGGGTATCCCCTCCGCCACAGCGGCTGTTAGCATAAATTCCAAATCCCGCTTAACCGCCCCACGGTCGGTAAAGCTTTTGCCGCTACCTAAATAATAGGGCCCGGGGTCGGTGGAGCCTGCATCCACTGCAATGGCATGGGGTTTTCTGCGCATCCCCTCTTCAAAAGAAGCGGCGGGGAAGCCATAGCCTAAAATTGCTGTTGGGGATAAAATTCTAAATTCCTTCATTCTTGCATTCCTCCAAAATTTCAAAAAATTTGTAAAATGCTTCTTCCTCGGTTTTTGTGCCTTGCCTTGCGCTATTGGCGTGGCGTGATATAAAACTCTCCAAATCCCGCAGGGATGGGTTTGCTTTTATTTGCACGGGCACTTCAAAAACCCCGCCTTTTTGGTAGATGGGTTTACCTTCTGCCAAAATACGCTCCTTAAATTCAGAATCCGTTAATGTGTCCAAATGCACCACATCATAAAAGTATGGGGTTGGCATCACCTCATTAAGCAAGTCCCTAGCCTTCCAAAGGGCTGTGCTTTCCAGCCTGCCAACCAGTGCCAAATCCACATCACTGCCTTTTTTGTGGGTTCCCCTTGCACGGGAGCCGTAGATGAGGATTTTTTCAAGGCCGGGGTTGCTTTTGCCAATATATTCAATTATAGCGATGTCGCTTTGTTTTAACCCAAAGATGCTGCATCACTCCCTAATTTCTCTAAAGGTTGAATATAGCTTTGTAAAACTCTATCAATCAAATCTTTCGCAATCCCCTCGTCGTAAGTATGGGCAACGATATTTCGGGATTCTAACATACCGGTCCATAAATGCCCATCCTTAATATAATCAGCTTCAAAAGCCTTTTTGATAACTTCTCTCGGACTTTTTGCGATTATGCCCCCCTCTTCTTCCAGAAGGTCTTTTAGCATTTTCCACCCAAGCTCAAAAGCCATTTCAAAAAAATGTATCATGGCAGCAATGTCCACATCATCAAATTCTTGCTTTTTTGAGTGGTCAACAAGCAGTCTTAAAGCCCTGTCGTATTTTTGGCGGCGTTGCTTAAAGCGCAAAAGTTTTTCCATACCCTCACCTACTTCGCCAAATAAAGATGCAAAAGCTTCCAAGTGTTTTCGGCGGCTTTGATGTGGCTGCGCTCCATACCATGGCTGGCGGCAACGCCGGGACCTATTAATGCGCCTTTCATATCATTACCTGCCCGCCATGCGGCGGATACATCCGAGCCGTACATGGGGTAAATATCCACGGCAAAGTTAAGCCCTGCATCCTTTGCAAGGGTTATTAGGCGGGTTGTTAGCTCATAATCATAAGGACCGCTGGAATCTTTTGCGCAGATGGATACATCAAATTCTGTACATGTTAAATCATCACCAATGCAACCCATATCCACCGCCACAAATTCATCCACATCTTGCGGCAGGTGGGCAAGGCCGTGGCCTACCTCTTCGTAAGTGGAAAAAACCACGCAAACGTTGTGGTTTGGCGTAATGTTGTTATCCTTAAAGTGCTTCAACAATGCAATTATAATGGCGACGGACATTTTATCGTCCAAAAAGCGGCTTTTTAGGAAGCCTGTATCGGTAAACACGGTTTTTGGCTCGTAGCAAATAAAATCCCCCGCTAAAATGCCCAATTCTTTGGTTTTATCGTCATTGTCGGTTTCTATATCCAGTTTAACGTGCATGTTGTTTGCATCCCTTGCAAGCGTACCTGCATTTTCATATACATGGCTGGATGGGGAATTGGATAAAATTGTACCTGTGTAAACATTGCCCCAACGGGTGTAAACCTTGCAATATTCCCCGTCAAGGGTAGGTAGTATGCTGCCGCCAACCTTGGAAAATGTAAGGGTGCCATCACCCTTAAAGCCCCTAACCACCAGCCCCAGCGTGTCAATGTGGGCAGATATGCCCACGGTATGGCCGCTTTTGCCTGCCACATTAACAACTAAGTTGCCTTTTTTGGTAACAGCCGTTTCGTAACCCATGCCGTCAATAATCTCTTTAACCTTGGCAACAGCAGCTGCCGTAAAACCCGTTGGACTGTCAATCCCCAAAATTTCTGCCAGAACTTTTTTGAAATATTCGCCATTAAAATTCACAATCATTCCTCCTGTGTTTATGGATATTTTTATTATACAGAACAAACAGCATTTTTTCAAGATAAAGTTGCCATTGCATTTTTATACTCATTTTGGGGTAGCTTTTTGGCATAGGGTGTGTTACAATTGCCCGTGAAAGAGGTGATTGTGTAATGAAAATGAAAAGGATTTTGAATTTTTTTATACTCGTTCCCATTGGGCTTATGTTGGTTGCCTGTAACGGAAGTGGTCCAAGCGAATCCCAAACCTTAGCGGCAGTTGATTTTTATGACGTAAAAGCAAGAATAAGCGGACGCTGGGTAATTGCGTATGGAAATTCGGGCATTACAATATCTGATGATGGCCGATATGAAGAAAATTGGGATAATATGACAATTATCAACGGTAGTTTTACAATTTCTCGTGAAAATGAAACGGATTACCGTTTAACCTTTATACCGGAAAGGGTGCGAATTTTATCAGCAAACCAACCCGAATTCGGCTATCCCGGATTTGATGATGAGCAGTATGGTGCAAGCCCTAGTTGGGCGCAAAGATATGTCATAATAAATCCTTCAAATCAAGAAAGATTGGGCTTGGTTGGTAATGATGGCACGGTTGAGTGGGTCGATATCTGGTTTAATCCTGAGGTACTTTGGTTGGATGACAGGATATAATTCATTAGTGTAGCGCATACTGCAAAATTTTACATATATGTTGCGGATAACAACAATACGCAGAAGGGCGGCGATTGGCATAAAAAAACGATACTTATTACGCAATACATTGCTGGTTATTGCAGCGTTAACCATTGCTTTCTTAATCGGAATATCGCTGGAATTTTTTAGACCAATTGTATCCCCGGAGGAATTTGTAGCCCGCATGAAAGAAGCAGGATATGCGGTTGAAGAGAGAGTGCCTGCACCCGAACAAATCAAAACCCATTTAGTTGCGGATTGTGATGTGTTTTATGTGGAGTTTATGGTGCATGAAACAATGGCAGATGCACGCCGCACATTCGCTCGGCTTAGAAATGATTTGGAGCAATTAGAGCAACAGCGGAGCATCGTGGTGTACACATGGAGCAGTTCGGGTTTTAATAGTTGGTACGGACAAATTACATCCGATGGGCAAGTTGCAAGAATGACCCGTGTGCGCAACACAATTATTTTTGTAAGCACAATAGAAGAGCATTACGATTATGTGATGGAGATTTGGGAACGTTTAGGGCAATAAGCCATTACGCCGGTACAACTAATAAGTAAACTATTGTATAATGCATTCTAAATCCCGCAACGCAATAAAGGTATTTTTGTTTTGTGCGGTGTGGGTGGTACGTAGATTTTGTATTTTCTTATCTCCCAGAATAAGATTTATGGAGAAAGCGTTGTTGGGGGGTTAAAAAATTAAGCCCAACCTATGCCCCAACGTGTTGACATATATAAACAAAAGAAAAAGAGGGGTAAGGAGGGGCTTTGCCCCGCACCCCCTCTCTCTCCACTTCATTTTGTAAAGAGTAGATTGAATGTTGGTTGCAGATGTGGTATTATTATAACATGCTCGATTGAGAGAGTTGACACAATCCTCGGCAACCTTATAAATACATTTATAATTATACCAATTCCAATTTGAAACATGGAAAAGGATATTTTGAAAATCGCAGGTTTCAGTGCGTTTTCAAAATGTGCTTTTCCATGATTGAGAATGGAATTGGTATTACAACCGCATACCACCATTTACGCTTAAATTATGCCCGGTGATGTAGGACGCTTCGTCACTTGCTAAAAATACGATGGCCTTTGCAATTTCCTCCGGTTGCCCAAGCCTGCCAAGCATGGTCTGTGCGGCAAATTTATCCAGCAAATCTTGCGGCACGGTTTTTAGTATATCCGTCATGGTGTATCCCGGTGAAACGGCATTTACACGCACCGCCGCACCTTTGCGGGCAAATTCCTTAGCCCATGTTTTTGTAAGCCCGTAAACAGCGGCTTTTGTGGCAGCATAGTTGGCTTGGCCAATATTACCAAATTCCCCCACCACAGATGATATATTGACGATTGCACCGCCCCCCTGCCGCTCCATATGGGGTCCAAAGTGGCGGGTAAGGTTAAATATACCTTTTAAGTTTACATCCATTACCAAATCCCACTGCTCGTCAGTCATTTTCGCTGTCATGGCATCACGGGTTATGCCTGCGTTGTTTATCAGGATATCAAGGCTTTCATATTCCCCGGCTGCTTGGTCATAAAAAGCTTTGCATGCTGCACTGTCCGCTACATTTAGTTTGTATGCCTTTATGCCGTCCGCTTGATAGGGGATATCTGCAATATCCACAGCGCAAACTTTTGCCCCTTGTGCTGCCAACATTTCTGCCACACAGCGGCCAATGCCTGCCGCCGCCCCTGTTACAACTGCTGTTTTGCCGTTAAATCGCATAAATTGCCCTCCTGTGTAAAATTACTTTTACATTAGCATACCATGCCGGGCTCGCTTTGTCCATAAGCAAATAAAATTCTTGACGTGCCTTGGGCTTGGGTATATAATTGTAATAAGGAGGTGGGGAGTTGCGAGAAGTTAATGTTGAACAAATAAGGGATGTGGTGGCGCAACTTTGCATAAAAGCTTGCGTGGAGGTACCTTGCGACATACGCAGCTGCATGGAAAATGCGCTGGAAAAAGAAAGCGGTATTGCCCGGGAAATTTTGCAGGATATGCTAAAAAACCAGGACATTGCCAAAACCGACCGCCTACCCATTTGCCAGGACACGGGCATGGTAATGGTGTTTTTGGATGTGGGGCAGGATATGCGCATTGTTGGCGGTGATGTTGAAGATGCCATAAACGCAGGGGTGCGCAAGGGTTATGAAGAGGGGTATTTGCGCAAATCTGTGGTGGGGGACCCCATAAGGCGCACAAATACAGGTGATAACACCCCCGCCATTATCCATTACCAAATTGTGCCGGGGGATAGGTTGCACATAACCGTTTCGCCTAAGGGTTTTGGCAGCGAAAACATGTCCCGCCTTAAAATGTTCGTGCCGGGGGTTGGCATTGACGGGGTGCGGGATTTTGTGATGGAAACGGTTAAACTGGCAGATTCCAATGCATGCCCACCTATTATTGTGGGCGTGGGCGTGGGCGGCAGTTTTGACAAATCTGCCCTTATGGCGAAAAGGGCTTTGTTACGCCCGCTGGGCCAACCCCATCCCGACCCTTATTGGGCAGGGATAGAGGCGGAGCTTTTAGAGCGGATAAACGCCACAGGCATTGGCCCATCAGGCCTTGGGGGTAAAACCACCGCCATGGCAGTGCATATAAACACCTTTGCCACCCACATTGCAGGTTTGCCCGTTGCCGTAAACATAGGCTGCCACGTAAACCGCCACGAGGAGGCCGTGTTATGATTAAAGAAATTTTTACACCGCTTACCGATGAGGTTATCAGCGGGCTTACATGCGGGCAGATGGTGCATATAACGGGAGAGATTTACACCGCAAGGGATGCCGCCCATATCCGTATGATGGAATTAATAAACAGCGGCAAGCCCCTGCCTTTTGATGTTAATGGGGCAATTGTGTTTTACGCAGGCCCATCCCCCGCCCCTGATGGTGCCGTTATAGGCTCTATCGGCCCAACAACAGCCGGGCGTATGGATTTGCATTCCCCAAAGCTGATTGAATGCGGGTTAAAAGCCATGGTTGGCAAGGGCTTGCGCTCGGATGCGGTTAGGCAGGCCATTGTGGTGCATAATGGCATTTATTTTGCGGGTGCCGGCGGCGTGGCAGCACTTATGAGCAAGTCCATCAAAGCTGTGGAATTGGTGGCTTTTGAGGATTTGGGAACAGAAGCCATAAGAAAGTTAACTGTGGAAAAATTTCCGGTAATCGTTGCTATTGATAGTAAGGGTTGCTGTGTGTACGACCGTGCGTAGGTGGCTTTTGCCCATGCTGTTTTTGTTTCTGTTCACACTTACATTAACAGCTTGCGGCGGAAGGGCTACGTTAAGAGAAAACAGGGGGTTGCAAAGGATAGTCGTCCATTCGGAGAAGTGGCGCACCTCTTCCGTAAGAACCAATTTACCAAGATTTTCCATATATCTTGATGGGCAGTATTTTGTTGTTAGTGAATGTAGGCAAAGCAGTACTTTGACTGTTTATTGCAGGGATACCGGCAGGCATCTCATGGAGATTCGTGGTAGGTCGCCAATGTTTACGCTCTCGAACCACCTTACTTCGCCCACACAAGAATCTCCCTTTTACCACGAAATGCAACTAATTCGCCTATCCACAGTACATCCTCGGGAAGCGTGGCATGAAGTGCGAACCTTTTACTACTTAGGTGAAAGGTATGGTTTTACCATCCGGGCGCAATTACGCCCAAGAGAATGGAATGGAGAGCTTGGGAGGCAAGTATTACAAGTCTTGTCCACTTTTGAAATCGTGCCGGCACCCGCTGACTTGCGTAGGTTAATAGGAATTCCTGTGTTGATTATTTTGAATATATTGGGGTTTGTAGCTTGGCTAAAAACCCCTTATTCGGAAGGTTGGCACTCATACCGTTTAACAAGACGAAATGCTTCAAATCCCAAAAAACTTTAATACACAGGAGGAAAAAATTATGTCAACAATCGTACTGGCTTTGGGGGGCAATGCCCTTGGCAACAATGTGAAGGAACAGCTGGAAATGGTAAAATCCGCCGCCAAATCCGTAGTGGATTTTGTGGAGCAGGGCCACAAAGTTGTTATTGCCCACGGCAATGGCCCGCAGGTGGGCATGATAAAGCTTTTAATGGATGCAGGCAAGGATGATATGCCGCTGGTGGAGTGCATTGCCATGTCCCAAGGATACATAGGTTACCACATCCAGCAAGCTATCCGCAACGAGCTTGCCACAAGGGGCATTAGTAAAGAGGTTGCCACAATCCCCTCCCAAACCGTGGTGGATAAAAACGACCCCGCATTCCAAAAGCCAACCAAACCCATCGGCGCATACAGCACCGAAGAAGAAGCCAAGAAAATTATGGCAGAAACAGGCAAGTTTTATATGGAAGATGCGGGCAGGGGCTGGCGTTGGGCAGTAGCATCCCCCAAACCTATTGATATTGTGGAAAAAGAAGTGGTTAAAAAGATGCTTGCTGATGATATGGTCGTCATCGCCTGTGGTGGTGGTGGCACCCCTGTTTATAATGACAGCGGCCTTTGGAAGGGCATAGATGCCGTGGTGGATAAGGACTTTGCATCAGCCAAAATGGCGGAGCTTATCGGGGCAGACACGCTAATAATCCTAACGGCGGTGGAGCATGTTGCGCTAAACTTTAACAAAGCAGACCACCAAGATTTAACCGCCCTAACAGTAGCAGATGCCAAAAAATACGAAGATGAAGGGCATTTTGCCCCCGGCAGTATGTTACCAAAGGTGCAGGCCTGCGCCTCCTTTATCGAAAATGGCGGCAAAAAAGCCATCATAGCCGCCCTTGAAAAAGCAAGGGAAGCTATTGCAGGGCAAAGCGGCACCGCATTCCAATAAGTAAGCAAAACACCATTGCAGTCAGTCCGCAGTGGTGTTTTTGTATATCGTTGGCTTTTTTAAGATAGCGCACAGGGCGTTGCCTGTCTTGGGTAGTGCTGTCGCCGAGCTGACCTTGGCCGTTCCTACCCTATCCCCACAAACTGTTGTCACGTTGGATTGCCATCGTGTGAGAAGTACCCGCAATACATGGATTACATCTTCCATAATCATGCGGGGGTGCCGCACCGATGTCCAAACCTCACCGGTACGTACCCATTTGTCCGCTGGCGTTATTTCCCCAGCCCCCCTCCATAATTTTTGTGGGGATATAACGGTTTTCCGGTGTGTCATCACCGAGGAAACCTGTTAAACAATGCTCGTGATAGTTGCCGAACCCGTGGTTAATGCCCCATCCTCATGAGCTGTTATCAGGTAAAATTGCAAAACTTGTGCCGCTTCCGGAAGTTGCGACGGCGATTGCCGTACTTCTTGCCGTAAATTCATGTCAGAGGGGTATGTCGGTGGTGGTGGTTCATAATCTTCACTATGCAGAGTTTGCCCACAAGCGGACAGCGACAGGAAAGCACAAAAATAATAAAGTAATAATTTTACGTTTCATATCGCTCCTCCATTTTCTTCGTCCGTTTACTTATTTGATTAGAGCGTGTTCGCATTAAGCTGCCGCACAGCTTTACGTGCTGATTTCCCGCCACTTGTCGTTGGCAGAACCCACACGCAAATCCGTACGACCCATTAATGTGAACACACTCTAAATTAAAAGCAAGGGGATTGGGAAGTGTTGAAGACCATTTGCAATCCAAGCATTTAGTGATATATGTACCCCTAATTTCTGTTGCAATTTATCCATTTGGGGTATAAACGTTAGCTTCCTCGCCACTTCCCACCTACATGGTAACTATGCCATAGGGCAATTGGCTAATACGGACAATCTTAATTTGTGTGCCATTACTAAAAGAATGCAGTGTGTCAAGTATTTGTTGTGATTCCGGTGACATATACAAACCATCGTGATTTATTTATGAATGTGGAATAAGCACTCACATTCATAAATAATACGTATATACTCCATAGGAACAAAGTCACCCAGGTCTATTTGTTGAGCACTTATTGACGCAAAACAAAAAACGGACAGAATTTGGAAGAATAGCCCTAACCAAAGAACTAAGGGAAACACTTGGTTGCAGATAAAAAGTAAAATCTCCGTTTGTTATGTGTATGATTATATGCTTGTTTTGAAATTAATATAAAAACGCTCCAAACATGTTATTGCGGGCAACCGCACGATGCTTAAGGACGTTCTAAATAAGGGGTTTCTGTGCGGATTATTTGTGCGGTGGATGCGGTTATATTGGTGATATGCTTTGCAAGGTTGTCCGCATTTGGCATCTCCGTCAGCACAGTGAATGTGATTTGGTCGGCATAATCCGCATTTGCGATGATGTGACCGCCCGTGCGCAACTCATGCTCCAATTTACCACCAAGATGATACGGCACAGTAATGGCGAATTTTTGATATAAAAACTTTTCCACAATGCGGGCGGCAATACAAGCTTCTTTTGCGGCGTGGCCATATGCCCGCACAAGCCCGCCCGTGCCCAACAATGTGCCGCCATAATAGCGGGTTACGATTACTAACACATTTTTCAAATCTTCCTTACGCAGATAATCAAGCATAGGCATGCCTGCAGTGCCTGATGGTTCGCCATCATCACTTTGGCGGGTAAATTGGTTTGCCATGCCCATTTGCCATGCCCAGCAGTTGTGGGTGGCTTTGGCGTGTAATTGGCGTATTTCCGCCAAATGTGCCAAGGCTGCCTCTTCATTATCCACATTAAAGGCATGGCCGATAAAGCGGCTGCCTTTTTCCACAGTTTCGATTATGGCGGGCTTATCAATGGTCTTAAAGCTTGCTATCATCATTATCCCGCCTTTCCATAATCTCCCGTAAAGTGTCGGACACCATCTTCTCCACCGCTTCTAAGTTGCGCTGATGCAGGGTTTTTATGTCAAAATACCATAGGGCAAAAACTAATAGGAAATAGGATAGAATTAGCTGTGATATCAGGAAAAAGGGCAATTCTGCAAACAGGCTTGCAGAAACACCTAAAATGCCGCCAAAAACGTTGATGGCAAGGTAAACCGCCCCATAAGCCACCAAAATAAACAATGCGAAGAAAAGCACCCTAAACCACCGACCACGCACCAAAAAGCGGCTGATGGATAAGGCATTAAAACCCCAGCGGCCCACATCCGCCGTAACATGCATAAAAAACATTATGGTTACGGCAATATAAATGGGGATGGCCACAAGAAATGTGCCGCCCGTTAAAAACAGCAAACCCACCATAATAACCGCAACAATTGCAAGGGTGGCCAGCATTGCGGGAAAACGGGGCATGGCATTGGCAAGCATATCGCTGAAATTTGGAGACTCTCCATCCAAATGGCGGGCGGCAAGGTAGGTGGTTGCACCCACCATTAGGGGCAAAAAGGCAAGCCATACGCCTGCATGCATAAAGGTGTAAATTGTCGCATCACCTTCGGCGGCTGCCATAAGGCTTGCCATATAAATCTCCCCACCCGCAAGGTAATATTGCAAAAGTGCCTGAAATTCGGCAAAAGCATATGCCAGATGGGCCGGCAAAAACAAGCGGAAAACAAATACGGGCAAAAATGACAAAATAGTCATAACAGCCAAAAATTTTGCTGATTTGAAATACAAAACGCCCGCCTGCCCAAATAGGGCAAACAGACCTTTTTCTCTAAAATGTTGGGGTGTAAAATTTTCCACGTAACTTCTCCTACTGCAGCGGTTTGGCTAATAAAACGCAACCGCTATAAAATCAAGCCAACAAGGGGCAGGGTAAATAAACAAAGGGCAGTGGTTACAAATACAGCCTTGGAGGCATATTCGGATGCCTGCGGGTTGTCCTTGGCACAGATAACCACCATAACGGCCGTAGGCATAGCGGAAAGTGTGACAATTACGCCCAGGGCGAGCACATCCGCAATAAAGCTGCGCAAAATTAGCCATGTTAGGGCAGGCAGGGCAATTAGTTTTAGCATTGCCAGAAAAAGCACGGTTTTATCACTAACCAGCTCTTTTACCCTTTGTTTGCCAATCATTGCGCCCATTATCAGCATGGAAAGGGGCGTTGTCATCCCGCCAAGGTGGTGCAGGGTTATGCCAATGGGTTGGGGTATTTGCCACCTTATTAAAAAGATGGCAAGCCCCAGCAAGGCGGCGAAAAACGCCATATTAGGGCGAAATTTTGCCCGCTTAACATCTTTTGCCATCAAACCAATGCCCAGTGAGAATAGTAGCAAATTAAAGGGTATTTGTGCTATGGCGGCGTAAAACAAGGCATCGTACCCAAAAACGGCAACAATAATGGGTATGCCCATAAAACCCACATTACCAAAAGCGATGGATGAGGCAAATGCGCCACGCCGCCCCCTTGGCAGTTTTAGAAGTATGCAGGCAAGAAGGCCCAAGCCGCAAAACACCAAAATTTGTGCAGCAACAAGCCCAAGCACCATTAAGCCGCCACTTAACAGCTCCGCCGTAAATTCCCTTTGCATGCCCATGATAAGCATGGCAGGCAAGGTAATATTTACCAAAATTTTGGACATGCCAGCAGATACATCATCACTGATGATGCCCAGCTTACGGGCAAAAATACCAATTGCCATAATAATGCCCATGGGTATTAAATTTGTCAATACTGTCGTAAACATAAGCACCCCCAAAGGGTATTGGAACTTATTGTAACTCAAATGCGTCTAAATGTCAAGAGGAGTTGAGGGAGTGCGTATTTTTATAACCGGCGGCAGCCGTGGAATAGGGCTTGCCATGGCAAACCACTTTATCGGCAAGGGCTATAAGGTGGCAATTTGCAGCCGCCACGGCAGCCTGGACGGGGCTTTGTCCCTAAACGGTGATGTTGGGGATTATGGCGATTGCAAGCGGATGTTTGACCAAATTGAAGCCAAGTTTGGTGGGCTGGATGTGCTTGTTAACAACGCGGGCATCTCCCATGTGGGCTTTTTTGCCGACACCACCCCCGATACATGGCAAAGCCTGATAAACACCAACCTTTTAGGGGTGATAAATTGCAGCCACATAGCGGTGCAGCATATGCTTAGCAAGGGCGGTGGGCATATTATCAACATATCGTCCATTTGGGGCGGGGCGGGGGCAAGTTGCGAGGCGGTATATTCCGCCACAAAAGGCGGTGTGGATGCTTTTACCAAGGCCCTTGCCAAGGAGGTTGGCGGGGCATGTATTAAGGTAAACGCCATTGCCTGCGGTGTGGTGGAAACGGAGATGAATAATTTTCTTGACCCCGAGGAAAGGGTGGATTTACTTAGCCAAATCCCACTCGGACGCTTTGCAAAACCTGAAGAGATTGCATTAATGGCAGATTTTCTTATACAATCTGGATACATTAACGGGCAAATACTTAACTTGGATGGCGGCTATATTTAGTTGACACCCATATAAAAAGCTGTTATAATGAACTGCACACCTTTGAATATATGGGCGGGCTTGCTCATATCATGGATTATAGGGGCGTACTTACGCCCTACGGGATTTTCGGAGGTGCTTTTGTGGAAACACATGTAAAATACATTATTTCGCTTTTCGGGCTAACTGCCAAAGGGGTTAACCGTGAAAAATTCGGGTTTTTGGTTGCTACCGACCAAGGCTCTGTTGCACTGCAAAAAAGTAATACCACAGAAGAAAATGTCGAGGCTATCCTGTTCCAGCATGAGGTTAAGGAGTTTTTGTATAGGGAGGGTTTTGACCAAACCGACCGTTTTTATGTTACAGAAAAAAACCTGCCCTACTACAAAACATCGGATGATGTTTACACAGCTTCCCTAACATTTGCAGCCCCCAAGGTAGACTTTGCCAAAAAACAGGATTTTTTGACGGTAGTGGAGCATTTGGGCAAAATGCACAAAATTTTGATGGGTGCAAACTTTGCCCACAAGCCCAAAAGGCGGCAAGAAGCAATACCGCCCCAAAAGGCATTGGAAAATTTGGCAACACACAGGAAAAAGTTGATGAAAGCCGGTAAGTTTTCGGAATTTGACATGCTTTTTTTAAGGGGATATGAAAAATTTGCCCCTCATATCTCTTCCGTCAGTATTGCGGGTGGTGCTTTGGGGGATAATAACTATATTTGCCACAACCTGCTAAAAGAAGAAAATATCTACATGGCGGACCGGCCAATTTTTTCCAATTTTGCCACGGCAGGTTATGGGCATTATTTATCGGATTTAACCTACATGGTTAAACGATACCTAAAAGCGGAACCTGATGGGGACTTGCCCCTTGCAGACATTTTTGGCGCATACAAGGCAGGGCATGCGGAAGCGGACATAAACAAAGATTTTTTTACAGCCAAGCTTTTGTATCCCGATAAATTTATTAAAATTGCAAGGGATTATTATAGCAAAAACCGCAGCTTTGCACCCAAGGCATATCTTGCACGTATGGAAGAGAGCTTAGCACGGGGCAATGCGCTGGATGGATATATACAAAAGCAATAGAGGTGATTTTATGGACGAAAGAGAAAAAAACAATACCAGAAAAATGCCCATACAACGGGAAGGGGTGGCGTATATACCCGGCGGCCACGCCATACCACCCGAAGCCGAGCAGGGCGAAACCAGAAAATTTAATTTTGTGGGCAATGCCGCACCAAAGCCCGAACCTGTACCGGCAGGCCCTAAATTAGCCCCCAAAAAGAAAATTGCCCCCGCCAAAAACACAAATTACTCCATCATCATTGTGGTGGCGGTGTTTGTGGCTGTTTTGGCGGCTGTTTTTGTATTTGCCACCATGTTTACATCATTCTTAAACAGCACAGCGGAAGGCGGCACAAACAATATGGTTACAGGTGATGCGGGCAACAACTTGCTGCCCGGGCATGATGGCGGCTTGCCGCCGCTGGATAATGTGGCCCCGCCCCCTATTGCCCCCGGCAATGTAACCGCAACAGGACTTATCCAGGACATACGCAGTAACCGTATTGACATATATGTGTTTGACATTGGCGAAATGCGCAGCTTTTTTGCCGAGCCCCACTCGGTTTTACGGGATAGGCTGGGCAACCCTGCTACACTGCCCCAATTTGTGCCCGGTAATGTGGTGTATATCCACCATGCGCCCAATTCCAATACAGTGGAAACGGCGCAACTAAGCGCACAGGTGCGCATGCACAGGGAAATTACGGGTATCACTGTCGAAGACGGGGGAAGGCTGCTTATCGGCAACCGCCGATATGATTTGGGTAATAATCCCATTGTGCGGCATGGCGGCCAAACCCTTGCACTAAGCTCCCTTGACCCTATTGATTTAGTGAGTGTTGGCACTTTTCAAGATACTTTCGTAACATCCATAGAAGTGCATAGAAGCCACGGTGATTTGCTTATCCCCCAAAATGAAGATATTATAGGCGGCATGGTGGAGGTGGGCACAACAATTATAACAGCCCTTGCCGATGAGGATATGCGCCTGCGTGTGCCTGAAGGGCAAAACCGCGTGGTTATCCGTGGGGAAAATATCGAGCCATTTATTTTCGATGTAACCGTAAACCGTGGCGAAACAGCAAACCTTAACTTTAATGGGTTGGAGTTTAGCTTGGGCTCGCTAACCATATACACGGAAACGGAAAATGCCGTTTTACATGTAGGTGACCGCTGGCAACCCGTAAACGAGCCATTTTTGATGGAGTTTGGTGTGCATTATCTACTGCTGGAAGCAGTGGGATACCATCCCGCATATCACACCGTTACCATTGGCCCAACCCCGCAGGAGCATACCATAAACCTGGAAGCCATAACCCGCACCCGCGGCACAACCGTAAGCACCAGCCCGGCAGGGGCAAGGGTGTATATAGACGAGGAATTTAGAGGCTTAACGCCCTTATTTTTGGAGTTAGAAGTGCGCCGCCATGTTCTGACATTGGAGCGGGAAGGCTTTTTGTCCACCACCGACAATATCCATGTAACTGATGATGGCAATACTGTTTTCAGCTATATTCTTGTTAATGACCCGGCTTGGCGTATGTTTGAGTAAAGCGACGATGATGAATAAAAAATGCCGTACTCCCTATGGGGTCAACGGCATTTTTTATTTTATTATGCTTCAACTTCGTAGGCTTCGTTTAGTATGGAATCATACCAGCTTACGGTTTCCATATAGGATTCAAAAACATCACCTGCACTGATGTCGTGGAGCATCATTGTGTTTTTAACCTCTGTCCAATCGGCGGCTTCGTAGGCAAGGATGAAGTTGAGGATTTTCATAAACCGCCCTTTGCGCTCCACTAAAGCTGTATGTATCTCCTCAGATACATGGATAAGCTTTAAGGCATCTTCCATTGGCATATCCAAAGCTGCATCCAGTATGGAAAACAAGCCAAGCAAAAACAGGTCATTTGCCTGCATGGCCAGGTGGAAGTGGCGTGCCATATTTTCCGCAAACTTGGCACGTAGAAGGGATAGGCGGGTAAGCTCTCCCGGTTTATCTTCTGCCAACAGGTTGGCTATAACGGTTGTAACCCACTTGCGCACCTCTTTTTGCCCAAGCATGGCAACAGCATGCTGTATGCTTTTAATTTTTTGGCTAATGCCCAAATGAGGCGAATTTACCAATTTTAACAAGCTAATGGACATGGACGGGTCACGCCCGACAATATCCGCTACGCTTTCTATGGCAAAATCCTCCTCCTGCACTGTGTTAAGCAGATGGATGCGGTTTATTTTAACAGGCGACATGGTGGATTGATCCTTGGATACAGGCACATTGTAAAAACGCCCTTCAAAATACTTAAAATTGGTTTTGTCCAATTGGCTAAATATTTCCAGCCCATTAATATCAGCTGCAATAAATTCCAAATGCTTGTGGGAGGCTGCCAATTGGCGAAAGGTTGTCATATTATTCATATTATACTTAAAACCAAGTATAACAAAATCACAAAGTTCAAGGATAGGGTGCAGGTGATTAACATCCCTTGGGTTTTCGATGGCAAACCTGTATCCCCGTTGTTTTAGTGCCTTAATGCTACTTAAAAAAGGCTCTTCCGGTGTTATGTCGGTATGGTTAAACAAAAATATAATTTGATTGGGAGGTTGGGTGCTTTTTTGGGACATATCGGAAAGCAAAGCAAATTTGCTGATGGGTACAAAAAGCGGCGCACCATTGGTAAACGCATCAATGCCTACTCTTTCCAAGATATCCAAGCCCGGCGGGTTTACAACCCCGTCAAAAGCACGTGCGGGGGCATGTGCAATATAATCGTGGGCAGATTCGTAGCGGAAGCAATATGCCAAAACAGTCATATCCCGCATTAATATCGGTTTTGGTACGATTAAATATTTGATAGTATCCTCCCCTTACTCGAAGCAATAATGGAATCAGCTATCATTATATCAAAGTTTTGTAAGTTTAGTCAAGTAAAATATTTGATATTGACATTTTGCGCTTTACATGTTAAAATACAAAAGAATTATATTTTGAAACGGAGGAATGTTTTGTGAGTGTGAGAATGGTATTGGTGGCTAACGCCAGCACTTGATAACCAAATACCAACCAGACTTGTAACCTTTTTTGAATACTGCCTTTTATGGGGGTACGATTAGGTCGTATCTTTTTTGCGTTTACATTGTAAATGCCGTAGATGGGTAGCCTTTCTTTAGGCCACTTGTTTGCGGTATTTTTTTGTATTATTGTTTGAAATATTGAAGGAGTGATAAGATGAACCATTTTGAGACCTTAGAATTTGATACCATATTAAACCAATTAGCCGATTTTGCCGTATCCACAGCGGCGAAGGAGAGATGCAAGGCGGTTACGCCTGCGGCAACCATTGCAGATGCAACAAGGCTTGCAAACCAAACATCAGAGGCGAGAAGGATTTTAGAGCACCAGGGCAACCCACCCATTGCTTTGATGACGGACCTTGACAAAATACTTGTTTTGCTGGGTGTAGATGCAATGCTTACGGTGGATGATATAAACAATGTTGCGGCCTTTATTGTGGCATGCGGCCGCATTAAGGCTTATCTGAAAAAGGCGGAATTTATTGGGGGCGAAATCGCTTTTTACGGCAATTCCATGGCGGATATTTCGGATTTGGATGAGGAGATAAACCGCTGTTTGCGCAATGGGCAAATTGACGATAGGGCAACCCCTAAACTGCATGATTTGCGCAGGGGTATGGAGCGCAAAAGCGAACAAATTAAAGCCAAGGCAGAAGCCCTTCTAAAAGCAAATAAAGCCTATTGTGCCGAGAATTATGTGGTGGTACGTGGCGGCAGATACACTATACCCGTGCAAAGAAAGTTTAAGAACAAGATACAAGGGGTTTTGGTAGAAATGTCCAACACAGGCGGCACTTGTTTTATAGAGCCTGCGGCCATTGCCAAGCTGCAAGACGAGCTTGCCTTGCTGAAAATTGAGGAGGAAAATGAGGTACGCACAATACTTTACACACTAACAGCCTTGATTGACAGCCACCTGCCCTCTATCAAAATAAACATGGAGGGTATGGAGGTTTTGGACTTTGTTTTTGCCAAGGCCAAGCTTAGCCTGCATATGAAAGCCGGCCAAATAAGGTTGACGGAGGAAAGGGAGATTAGGTTACTTTCCGCAAAGCACCCCCTTTTAGGGCATGATGCTGTTGCCTTGGACTTTGCTTTGGGTGGTGGCGTGCAAGGGGTTGTGATAACCGGCCCAAACACGGGCGGCAAAACTGTTGCAATTAAAACCGTGGGGCTTGCTTCGCTTATGGCACAAAGCGGACTGCATGTGGTTGCCGACGGGCGCAGCAGCATGTGCATTTTTGATGGGGTTTGGTGTGATATTGGGGATGGGCAAAGTATCTCCCAAAACCTTTCCACATTCTCTTCCCATATGACCAATATTATTGATGTTTTAGGGCAGGCAACGGACAAATCTTTAATTTTGTTTGACGAGCTTGGTTCCGGCACGGACCCTGCCGAAGGTATGGGCATAGCCACGGCTATTTTGGAAGAGTTGTTAGTAAAAGGCTGCCTTTTTACAGTAACCACCCATTATCCCGAAATTAAGGATTTTGCCGCAAGCACCAATGGGCTCGTAAACGCCCGCATGGCCTTTAACAGGGACAGCCTAATGCCCCTATACAAGCTGGAAATAGGCGAAGCCGGCGAAAGCTGCGCCCTGCACATAGCCCAAAGGCTTGGGATGCCAACCCATATTTTGGAAAGGGCAAGGGAGATTACTTATATGGGCATTATCCCTGCCGCCCAAAAGACAGGCAACATAATCCATGTCACGCCCTTGGAAGTTGCAAGCGAACCTGAAAAAGATGTGAAAATGCCCAGAAGCCAAAGTTTTAACATTGGTGACAGTGTGTTGGTGTACCCTAAAAGGAACGTGGGCATTATTTACCAACGTGCCAATGGCAAGGGGGAGCTTGGCGTGCAAATAAAAGGTAGCAAGCAGCTTGTTAACCACAAACGGGTAAAGCTGATAGCCGCCGCCGACCAGCTTTACCCAGATGATTATGACTTTTCCATTGTATTTGATACGGTGGAAAACAGAAAGGCCCGCCGTTTGATGGATAAAAGACATGTGGAGGGAAACACGGTTTTTGTTGATAAGTAAGAGCTGTATTTTCTATTCCACGAACTTTATGTTGACTTTTGCTTGCCCTTGTGCTATTGTGTATAAGTGCAAATCAATAAAGCCAAAAAGGAGCGAAAAAATGATTTCCATGACAAATATTGTCAAGCGGTTTGGTGAGCAAACCGTTTTGAACAATGTGACATTTAATGTGGGGGCAGGGGAGATTTTTGGATTGCTTGGCCCTTCGGGGGCCGGTAAAACCACAATTATCAACATACTTGCCCACCAAATAGCCGCTGATGGCGGCGAGTTTAATGTGGGGGCAAAACCCCTTGAAACAGGGCTTATGTTGGAGCAGGACGGCCTATATGCCCGCCTTACCGCCGCCGAAAACCTTAGCCTTTTTGCGGGTATTTATGGCGTTGGCAAAGCCAAGGTGCAGGAATCCCTAAATTCTGTTGGATTGGGTGAAGCGGGCAAAAAGCCTGTAAACAAGCTTTCCAAGGGTATGCGCCAAAGGCTTGCCCTTGCCCGTTCCATCATACATAAACCAAAAGTTTTGTTTTTAGACGAGCCCACATCCAACCTGGACCCCAACACGGCCGTTGGCATACATAAGTTGATTTTTGGCCTGCGGGATGAAGGGACAACTATTTTCCTAACCACCCACAATATGGATGAAGCCGTACACCTTTGCAACAATGTTGCGCTATTGCACAAGGGTGCTATTGTGGAATACGGTACACCAAGGGATATTTGCGAAAAGCATAATAGCTTCAAAACCGTGCCGGATTTAGAATCGGTATTTATCAAGCTTACGGGGCATAAGCAGGCGGAGGTGGTGGGGTAATGAGAGCCGTACAAGCTATTTTTATGAAACAATTGGTGGATTTGCCAAAAAACCTGTCCATCACCATTATGTATATCATTTTCCCGCTTTTGGCATTTTTATTTGCTAACTTTTTGGGCGGACCGGACGAATATGGCTTTGACATTGCACCGGCCTTTATTGTGCAATTTGCAACCATGTTTGCAGCAATGGTGCCTATGGTAACAATTGCCAATACAATTGCAGAGGATAACGAGTATAAATCATTACGGTTTTTAGTTACGGCCGGTGTAAAACCCGGACAATACTTAACAGGCCTTATCGGCTTTGTGCTGGTAATTGCCATTGTGCCTTTGCTTATTTTTGCATTTATTGGCAGCTTTGCAGGCATGGAATTGGTGATTTTCCTCGGGCTTTCGTTGCTTGGGGTGCTGGCATCTGCTGTTTTGGGTGCTATAATTGGGCTGTTTTCCAAAAATGTACAGCAATGCTCTGCCATTTATACACCTATTATGATGATTTTGGGATTTGCGCCTTTCATAGCCATGTATAGCGAGGCGGCTGCAAATATTGCCCACTTCACTTTCACCTTCCAAATTTTTGCGGCTCTTACCCAAATTATGGTTCATGTACCGGAAGGATTAGAACCTATGTTCGACATCCCAATGACCGAATCCGCCATAATAATTGCCGCTAATGTGGTGATTTTTGCTGTTTTGTTTGTGGTTGCCTATCGCAAAAAAGGTTTGCGGGGTTAACCGCCATTTCAACTAAGGTGGCATTTGCCGCCTTTTTTGTTGCACTTGGTGCTTGGTGCTTGTTTTTTTGGTAATGTGATGATATAATGTAGGGATAGAATTTTTTTGGAGGGGCATTATGGCTTGCAAAATTAAAAACAACTTGGGAACAATAAGCATCAACAACGGCATTGTGGCACGCATTGCGGGGCTTGCAGCCATGGAATGTTATGGTATTGTTGGCATGGCTGCAAAGTCCGCCAGGGATGGGATTGTGCATCTTTTGCGCATGGATAATATGACCCGAGGGCTTAAACTCACTGCCAAGGACGGGCAGCTGACCATAGAATTGCATGTTATTGCCGAATATGGCACAAATATCACCGCTATATGCGAATCCCTAATGTCTGCTGTAAAATATAAGGTGGAAGAAACCTGCGGGCTTAACGTGGCCTTGGTGAATGTTTTTGTGGAGGGGCTGAGGGTCCATGGATAAGCGAAAGCCGAGGATTGAGAAGATCGATGGTGCAATGCTGCGCCGCATGATAATTTGCGGTAGCAACCGCCTTATGGCGCATATGGGGCGGATAAATGCCCTTAATGTGTTTCCCGTGCCTGATGGGGATACGGGCACAAATATGTCCTTTACCGCCCTTGCAGCGGCACGTGAAGTGGAAAAGCTTGACACCACAGATATTTGCCAAGTGGCAAAAGCTGCGGCAAGTGGTGCTTTGCGTGGCGGGCGGGGTAATAGCGGGGTAATATTTTCCCAGTTTTTCCGTGGTTTTTCCCGTGGTTTGGAAGGTATGGAAGCGGCAGGCACCCAAGAAATTGCAGAAGCACTTAATCAAGCTAACAAAGTTGCCTATAAAGCCGTAATGCGCCCGCAGGAAGGCACAATGCTAACCGTTTGGCGGCATATGGCGGAGGTTTCCACTAACATCGCTTATTCAACCAATGACCTAAGTTTGTTTATGAAGGAAATTATGGCGGAGGGTTATGATGCCCTAAAACGCACCCCCGACATGTTGCCGGTTTTGAAGCAAGCAGGTGTGGTGGACAGTGGCGGCGAAGGCATTATGGTGTTTTTTGAGGGGATGGCACTTGGTGTGCGCTCCCGTAACCCGCAAATTGTTGCAGAAGGGTCCAATGAAGTGGAAGAAGGGCCTGATTTTTCCGCACTTGCGGCTATTAACCCTGATGATATTACCTTTGGCTATTGTACCGAATTTTTTATTAATGTAAAAGGTTTTAGCGAAAAAGCCGAGGGTGAGTTTAAGGTATATATGGACACAATTGGCGACAGTATTGCCGTTGTGTCCGATGACGAGATTGTGAAAGTGCATGTACATACCGACCATCCCGGGGCAGTGATGGAAGAAGCCATGAAAATTGGCCCATTATCCCATATTAAAATCGACAACATGCGTTTTCAACACCATGGGGCAGTCAGCTTTTTGGATGCCAAGGAAAATGTGGATTTATTTGCCCCATCCGCCACCAACGAAAGGCGGGAGCTGGGGGTTATTGCCATATCATCCGGCAAAGGGTTTAAGGAAATTTTTGCGGAAATCGGTGTGGATTATATAATCGAAGGCGGACAGACCATGAACCCTTCTGCCGAAGAAATTGCCAAGGGTGCCGCCCTGCTTAATGCGGACAATGTGATAATTTTACCCAACAACAAAAACATCATTTTAGCGGCGCAGCAGGCGGCGGAGCTTTGCGAAAACAGCAATGTTGCTGTGGTAGAATCCAAAACCCTGCCCCAAGGCATTGCCGCCATGTTTAACTACCTACCCGACAATGGTTTTGAAACCAATTTGGAGGAAATGCGTGCGGCATTAAGTGATGTTACCACGGGACAAATTACCGTTGCCGTGCGGGATACAGAGCTGGATGGAAAACATGTTAAAGAAGGGGATTTTATCGGAATTTTGGAAGGTAAAATCATCTGTGCCCACAAACAATTGGAGCCGGCAGCAGCGGAACTGGCAGATGCCATGATGGCAGGCGGTTATGACATGTTTACCATATACACAGGAACAGATGCAGAGTTTGCCCAAACCGCCCATATTGAGGCGCATTTGGCCGACAATTACCCGGGTTGCGAAGTTACCACCGCAGTTGGCGGGCAGGTGGTTTATAACTATATCTTCTCGGCGGAGTAGTAAAGGGTTATGACCTCTCTTATAAGGGTTGGTTGGATAATTGCGCTGCCATAAAAGCTACTGATGACAGCAAGCATAATACTCATATTATTTATACTGCCATTGTTGATTCCGACTTTATTGGCCAATGGAAGCCATCAGTGATTGCTTGCCCACTTCGGATAACGGTTCGGCGGAGAATGCTCAAACGACATCACCTGCACAAGTGTAAAAGCCTTCGGCCCGCCGGCAGCTACTGATTGCGGAAGTTATCTGGATGAGTATTATGCCTATGAGAATGGGGTCGCATAAACCTAATCCATTAGTCAATTAGAACATTTTCAAACCACCCCACACCTATAAGGGCATAAGTGTGGGGTGGTTTGATATTGCTCAATGTTAATCATATAAATATTCTGATGGTTAGTCACCATAATTATCAGACGAATCATCCATTTCTAATAACACATACCCATCACCCGAGTCATCTATATCTACTTCCGTAGATACATACCCATCACCCAATTGCTGTTCTGACGCATCTTCATTATCATGTAAATCTCCTATAAAGCCACCAACAACCCCAAACACAGCACGAACATCAAGGTTGGATTCTAAGGTAAGGGTTATTGAGCTTGGAGTGCCTCCTGTGTATCTAATGCCATTGATATACCATGCTTGTAATGAAGCTCCTCTATCGGGTGTTGCTCGGAATATTATTTCTGTTCCTTCTCTATGGGAGCTACCTGGTTGTATGGGTTCACCTTCTGCACCTATGGTTATACGACCTCGTGGGAGTATTTGATAGGGATTGGTATTTGCTCTAACCATTCCGCCTGTGGGGATAAAGCCCGGTAGTAGAGCTTCGTTAGCGTTGGGGGTGAAGGTTACTGTCCTGTATATAACAGGTTGTGGCCATGGGCTGTCACATAGGCCTGCTATGCGGGCTAAGTCTTGGATGGTTAGGGATAGGGGGTTATCGGGTCTTGTGGGTTCTAATATCATATCCTCCGGTATGGTGCGGGTTAGGATTGAGGAGATTATGGATTGGGGGTAGGATAGTTGGGGTGGGGTGCGGAAGATTCCTTGAGGGTCTGGCATTTTACGCCCTTCTGTCCATGACGGTACACTTAAAAACAGAACTATATCATCTCCAACGGTGAGTTGATCGGGTATTATGTAGCTTCGGTCTATTTCAATAATATCGCCCACCTCTTCATAGCCATAAAAAACATCTAATACTCGTGCATGATGAAAGAGGCGCGGGATGTGCGTACCGAAATTGTATATGTAGCCCGGTCTCTCATCTAGTACTTCCACTCTAAGCACACGGACGGATCCCCACGAGCTATGTTCACTGTTTGCCATTGCGTTAACAAAATTAAACAATTCACCAATAGTCAAAAAATTACGCCGTGTAGCCACTTCATCCCTCATGGAGGTTGTGCTCGTCGATGTTGCTTGGACATCAGCAGTATCTTCCGAGTTGCCACCACAAGCCACCAATACCGATGCCAAC
>Ga0131853_10000564_pt1 | contig 67344 bp, 65 predicted proteins | sample TergutLab28metaG_FD_92764 | JGI IMG/M metagenome (GOLD analysis project Ga0131853, IMG submission 92764) | Labiotermes labralis P1 segment gut microbial communities from Petit-Saut dam, French Guiana - Lab288 P1 (version 2) (version 2) | ecosystem: Host-associated > Arthropoda: Insects >... | reverse complement strand
TTTCTAGTATGTTTCTAGCTGGTCTATTTTTTCTTGGTTTTGGCTAGGCTGACCTTATGAAAAGTCTTGAATTTGCAATGGGGGAGCGGGATTGAAACTTGAAGTAATCAAATGCTTATTTTGTATGTTACAAAGCCATTGTTTATTTCGATTTTGTTGGTCTGTAAATAGACATAAGAAGTTCTTTATCTTCGGTTATCGTTTCATACACCCAACTGTCATTTGGGAACGTTGAGAACTTCAAGAAAATTAACATATCACCGTTTGACGCAATTATAGTAAAAATTCCCAATAAAAACAATACTACATTCCCGATAACTATTGAAAGAATTAAGGGGACTATCCCCATAAGAAATAGAGGTGCCATTAAACCTATTTTTGAATGATTTATCTTTAGTTCTTCCTTACAAATACAGTAAGCAGTAAAGCTTTTCAGTAAGAACCCCATTTTAATTGATTTGAATTTGTTACCTGCCAAAATTCCATAGATAAGTCCGTGGACCAATTCATGTACGAGAGTAAGTATACAAATTATTGCCAATATAGCAGCACCTTGAAACGCAATAGCTATTATGCGTTCGAGTAAAGGCATTGCAAATATAACTTCTCGACGCGCAAGCATAACATTTATGAAATCATGAACCGTCTCTTGCCAAATTAAATAGAACGGCACACCAAAGATGATTGCGGAAACAATCAGCACACCAACCGCAATAACAAGTTCTTTTTTAATGTTTGTTTCCAATCTAATTTCTTCGACAGAATAATTTTCTTTGGAAAACGCTTGATTATCTCTCACTGAATACCTTTCTAGCTAATACTAATTAATATAAATTTGTTGTGAAAGAGCTAAATACCCATCAAACCTCAGAAAGCCCCAGCCGAACCTCAAACCGTGCCTCCCCGGCATCGTCTACGCCCCGCACAAAGCAGTCATCCCCCAGAGACGCCGTCAAAACACACAGCTCATCCCCGGGAAAACTCTCTTTCAGATAACTAATCTGCATCTCCGAGACAAAACGATCCCCACACCGCTCATAGCGAATCGCATCACAGGCCACATCCGCATACTTGGTATTGTTCATATGCCCGTTGATATCCGTATCACTATACCAAACAGACCGCCGAAACGCCTCTGTGAGTTCCTCCGGCATGGAGACCTTCGCCGGGATAATGTCCTTCACCGTCTCAGGCCGCAGAGAGTTTACAACCGCCGAAAGGGATCCGGGCTTCAATATCCGCCGTGCCGCGATATCCACCATCACCCAAGATGCCACAGCTTCGCCTACCAGTTCATCACCGACATAAATATCAAAGTCACGAAACACCGTGGCTGTCTTCCCCACACCCCGATGCCAAGTGTGGATGGTCACCACCTCGTCCGCTAGGGTAATTGGTCTCTGAAGGGAGAGATAGGAGCGCACCATCATCCAAAAAGCGCCGTATTCCTCCATCATCCTGTCCCCGCCGATCCCCAGAATCTCCGCATGATCCGTCGCGATATTTTGCAGAAAAGACAAGAGGCTAGACAGCCGCAAACGCCTATGTCCATCAATATCTGAGGCAGTTAAGATATAGCTCCTTCTGATTGACTCTTCCATCTACGACACCTCTCTACTTAATCTTCCGGCACTCCACATAGTGCCGCTTATCCGCTCCGTCCCCAATGGAAAAACTCTTCTTCGGGAATACGCCCCCTTGTAAGACAGAGGTAAACAGCGCCGATTTCGCAATCGTCGGCATGAAAAAGGCAATGCTCCCTGCTCTCTGCGCAAGCTCTGTAAGTTCCGCGTCCCCGTGGATATAATCAATCTCCCCGCCATGAGCCCCAACATATTGATCCAAAAACTCCTGCAAGAGATCAATCGTCTCCCCCACTGTAAGGCCGCTGATCGTAAGTGTCCCGGGCTTCCCTCTATCCAGAAAACGGATCTGATATCCCTCTCCCTCGCCTAGGATAACATGGGATGAGGATTCGACAAACGCTTCGATCAAGTCTCCCTCTGTGTCGAACACGATCCGGTGGATCGGCTCAATCTCCAAGGATTCATCATATACATTTCCAAGCTCCACTAGGGCATACCGCGCCGGATGACACTCTCTTTCAGCCTCGGACAAGTCCCCTTTGATCGCATCCCATTCCATCTTCGCCGCTACGAGGGAGTGATTCCCGTCCCCAACCAAAATAATCGGTAAGGCAGCGACCGCCTCCGCCACCTGATCCGCAAGCTCGCCGGTAACCCGATAGCCAGCCAGATACCCACAGTCTTCCATGAGCGGAAAGTCATACAAACACGTGAGATCCGTCCGCGCACTGAGAGGTTCCACGATGGAACAGCTCGGATCGTCAATGAGCAGCAGCACATGGGGCATCTCAAGGATCGCCTCCTGCCGAATCTGCCGCCGTGCTGGCAGGCGCGATGCAATAATCCGCTCACTCTCCCGCAGAGTTGAGGAAGCCCCAAGTCCTGTGGCGTATTGCTCCAAATCCACAGCGCCCACAATCCCGCGGCGGAGCTTGCCACTGCGAAGCTTACGCTCTACATAGACAAAAGACGCCGGAATCTCGCGGAATACGCCTTCATCCAGATAAGACACCATGGTTTCGTTAATCTGCTTTGAATACGCAGCCTCGTCCACCTGTCCGAGCCAAGCCTCCGGCAGGATCATATGCAGAGTGGAAGGTTTCTCCCCCACACGCTCCCGCACCCGCTCCCAAAAGGCCATATCTGATGTAAACTGGTCACAGGCAATCACCGCCCATGTCTCCATATCCACTGATTCCTGCGGCAACAAGATGTCTGTCTGCTGAAAAATCCGTCCCATAATCGGAAGCGCCCCCTCTGTTTTGTTTGGATAAGTATACCATGGTTTTTTCATTGGTACAACATAGACAAACTACCTATAGCGCACAACATTTCACCAAAATCCGACACCCTTCTCTGCATCACCCGGGAAATAGATAAAGCCGGGCCTCCCGTCTGAATACGGTCAACCCGGCTTTCACGCCCCGCCAATTTTGTATTATAGACGGATAGTCCCGCGAAGTCAAGGGAATTCTGGCAAGGATTGATTCTCTTTTGCCAAATCTAATACTACAAATCTCAGATTATCCATTGCCTATCTGTTCAAGGGAGACAGTTGAGAATGTATATTTCGAACAAGACATGCAGTTGTCGTGTTTGGTGTGATATCATCAGATCCACAAGCTGATCAGACTGGGTTTTCGTCAATTGAAAAGAGTCGCTATCTTTTCGATAAACTACAATTTTTATACTTACAAGAGGTATCCCATGGAATCAACGGTTAGAACACTATGGAATAGGAACTTTTTACTGCTGTCCATCGGCAAGATCCTTTCCATATTCGGCAATCAAGTACTCACCTTCGCCCTGCCACTCTATATCTTACAAGCAAGCGGATCTCCCGCTTTGTTTGGTACAATTTTAGGCTTGTCCTACCTCCCGATGGCCATCACAGCTCCCATTGGCGGCCTGATGGCAGACCGGCTGAAAAAGCAATTCATTATGTTTTGGCTTGATGTAGCTGTAACCTTACTCATCGTGCTATACATGATCATAAGCGGGATGTTCAGTGCAGTCGCACCGATTATGCTGGTAAAACTTTTAGCACTCAATGCCATTCAAGGCATGTATTTGCCTGCCGTGCAAGCAAGTACCCCTCTGCTTGTTCCGGAAAATAGTCTCGTTCGGGCAAATTCTGTCATTGAAACAATCAATACCTTGGCAAATATGGCAGCCCCCGCCGCAGCCGGCATTCTTCTTGCCAGATTTGGATTATCTCCTGTCCTAATCGTCTGCGCCATATGCTTCGCAATTACAGCGCTTATGGACTTGCTCATTCGCATCCCATATAAAAAGCAAGAAACGAGCGAAGGCATTTTGCAGATCGTAAAGAGCGATATGACCGGAGCATTTCGCTTCGCTGCAAAGGAAAAGCCCATCCTCGTAAAAATGGCGATCCTCATGTTTATCTTATCCATGCTTGTCGCAGGGGTAATGGCAGCAGGGGTTCCGATATTCATAACCCAATATTTAGGCATGGGAACAGAGCATATCGGAATTGGCAGGGGCATCGCTTGGATCGGCGGCATCATCGGCGGCTTAATCGCTGGCTTTTTAGGGGAGCGCTTAACAATCAAGAGGATCCCTTTCGCCTCAATATTACTCGCCCTATCCCTTGTACCAGTTGGCTTAGTCTTGTTATTTGACGTGCCGTACTTCGTAGCTTTCGTGGTCATCATCATAGCAGATACACTCTGTGGTGCGGCTTTGATGCTATGGATCATTCCGATCTGGGCATATGTACAAAGGACAGCACCGCCGGAAATCCTTGGGAAAGTCATGTCCCTGCTTTCAGGCATCCCCGTCGTGGCAATGGGGCTCGGATTTTTTCTGATCGGCGTGCTTCTGGAACAATTCTACGCAGTACCATGGCTCATTGTTTTTGTTGCCGCTTTTATTTGTGTTGTAACAGCCTTACTGCTGCGCAGATATTTTACGGAAGCGGATGTCGATGTATAATTCGCATCAAAGTCTTCGTATGATATGGTATCATACGAAGACTTTGTATTTTCCAGAAAATATCATAACGAGTATACTCAATAAATAAGTTCCATCTGCCAGAACCGCAACCATGAGCATACTCAAAATTTCGCATGAAACCGCCGCTCAAATGCCTCCGCAAGCCCCTCACGAAAATCTGGATGCGCGATCCCAATCAGCGCCCGCGCCCGCTCTCGCAGAGTCCGATACTTCAAATTCGCAATCCCATACTCCGTCACAACATACTCCACATCATTGCGGGATGTGGTCACAGCGGCCCCTTCGTCTAAAGTCGGCACAATTTTACTAATCGTCCCCTTCGCCGCAGTGGAGGCCATGGCTATAATCGACCGACCGCCGCGGCTGATGGCAGCAGCCCGGACAAAATCCACCTGCCCCCCCACAGCGCTGATCTGTGTCTCCCCCACTGTCTCCGCACAGACCTGTCCCAAAAGGTCAACCTGTATACAGGAGTTAATGGAAACCAAATTATCATTCTGTCCCGCTATATAGGGATCATTGGTATAGGTAACAGGATACATCAGGGCGGAGGGATTATTGTCTACAAAGTCATAGAGCCGCTTCGTCCCCATCAAAAAGGTCGCCACCATCTTTCCTTGCAGAAAATTCTTCCGCTTCCCCGTAATCACACCCGCCTCCGCCAGTTCCACAACACCGTCAGAGAACATTTCCGAGTGGATGCCTAAGTCTCGCTTATCCTTCAGAAAGAGAAGCACCGCATCGGGAATCGCACCAATCCCCAGTTGCAGACAGTCGCCGTCTCGGATGAGTTTCGCACAATTCTCCCCAATCGCCCGCTCTACCTCCCCGATCTTCGGCGGCGAGAGCTCGATCAAGGGCGCATCATGCTCCACAAACAGGTCGATGTCAGACACATGGATAAAGGAATCTCCCAAAGTCCGCGGCATGTGCCGATTCACCTGGGCGATAACAAAAGAGGCCACCTCGGCAGATCGCTTGGTATAGTCCACCGACACCCCAAAGCTGCAATACCCATGGGCATCCGGCGGTGAGACGCTGATCAGCGCCACATCCGGCCTGCGTACTTCATCAAACTGATAGGGAATCCGGGAGAAGAAACAGGGTACAAAGTCCCCATGCCCCCCTCGGACAGTTTCCCGAGTCGCGCCGCCCACAAACTGAGAGATATGGCGAAAATGCGCCTCCATCCCAGGCTGCGCATACTCTGCCCGCCCCATTGGCAACATGTGGGTGATTTCCACATCCCGATACTGCGCCCTGTTTTCCACCAGCGCCTCTACAAGAGCTGTCGGCTCCCCCACTGCGTGACCGATTGAAATCCGGCTCCCCGAGCGAATCTGTTTCACCGCTTCCATCGCTGTGGTCAGTCGCTCTTGATAGATTGTGCTCGCATCCATTCTACCCACTCCTTCTCCATCGCTAGGCGCATTTTGGAACCGCTCTCCGGCGAATCAACGACCCACTTCCCAAGGCGGCCCTCTAGTCCCCGGTGGTCAGCACATCGGCTGGGACAGCCGCAGAGCACCAGAGCAAAATCTGGTGTCTCCGCTGTAGCATCCACCTGCCTAAGCTGGGGAAAATCCGCCTGAAGCTTTGCAAGGAACGCTCCCCGGTCATAGCGGGGATTACAACCGCCGCAATATTTGAGAACTAAGGTCATCCCTCTTCGTCCTGAATCTGCGCAATTTTCTTGGCAAGCTCTTTCTTATGCGCCAAATTCCCCTGCCGCGCAATCATAATCCGCTGCGCCTGGGGAGATCCCGCACCATGCATCGATTCCGTGCGATACCCCACAGCTGCAGTCCCCAAGGTCAGATTCTCAATCAAGCGCAGCACCCGCAAACGATCTTCCGTGGATACGCCGTCTACGCCTTTGAGATATTTCTCAATATAAGGCCCAATCTTCTCATGGCGGAAATCCCGCTCCGAAGGCGCCGTAACCATAAGCCCCCCGGCAATATCCTCTGCCAGCCGGGTAATCTCATAAGGGAAGCGCGTTACATTCTGTTTGCAGACATTGGCTAAAAGCAGATCAATCATATAACTCCCAGAGTCCGTCTCCCAACCTTGACTGGAACAAGCGATGCCACAAGAGTAGAGGGTTTCATTCAAGTGGGTCATCTCAATGAGCTTATCTTTCACATGGCTCGCCTTCTGCGCACCGTTATAGTCAGCGGCAAGAGCGGCGGCTCCGATCAGCACATCGCCCACACCCACTTTACAGCCGCCATAGCTCTGGCGATGATAGCCTGCAAATCGCTCCACCAACATACCGGAAAAATCTGTTTCCCCATTCAGGAAAATACGCTCATGCGGAACAAATACATCATCAAACACAACCAAGGCTTCCATACCGCCGAACTGACAATTCCCCACATCCATAGAGGTGTTTTCCAGCTTCCGCGTATCACAGCTTTGGCGTCCAATGACCATAAAGATGCCCTTTGTATCAACAGGCAGAGCAAAGCTTACCGCATAGTCCTCATCCCCCGGCTTCATGGCAATGGTGGGCATAACGATAACCTCATGGGAGTTCGTCATCCCCGTCTGATGCACCTTCGCACCCCGTACCACAATTCCATCCGGCCGCCGCTCCACAATCCGTAGGTAGAGATCCGGGTCAGACTGCTCCCTAGGTCCGAGACCTCGATTCCCCTTGGGATCAGTCATAGCACCATCTACCGTCCAGTCGCGTTCCTGCACCTGTTCTAAGTAAGCGATAAAGTTTTCGTAATACTTCGTACCATGTACGGCATCGCATTCAAAAGTGGTGGAATAGAGGGCATTCATCGCATCCATCCCCACACAACGTTGGAAACAGGAAGCAGTCTTCTGCCCCAAAAGACGCTGCATCTTCACCTTCTTCACCAGATCTTCCGCACTTTGATGAATGTGACAAAAACGGTTGATTTTCTTACCTGTCAAATGAGAGCGCACCGTCATGAGGTCTTCATATTCAGGCTGTTCTGCTAGGTCATAGGTTGCCTTTACCGAATTCAAGCTGGGCCGCAAAATGGGATCATCCACAGCACTGCTGATTTTCTCTCCAAACATCCAAATGTCCATCTTCAGCGCGCGAATGCTCTCCACATACTGATTCCCTGTCATCATCGCTCCATCACTCCTCTTGGATTTTATCGTAGTTCCATGTAAATATCAGTAACATCTTGGGCACTCAAGGGTACAAAATTATTCGCCGTGAGGCGTCCCTGTTTCTCCATCACAATCGTGGTAAACCCGGGGATATCTGCCTCCAGCACACCGTACTCCCGCAGAGGCCGCCGGGGTAAGATTGCCTCTAACAACTTACCCAAGACCTCATACACATCTGAAACCCCGCAATCAAGCGCCTGTGACATCACAGCATGAAGCTCTGCAATCGCACCTGTTTGCGAGATGGACGCATACCGCCGGAAGACGCCCAAAAACAGCGCATAATTCGCCTCTCCATGGGGCACGTGATATTTCCCGCCCAGGGGATAGCTCATCGCATGCACCGCACCCACACCGGCATTTCCAAAGGCGATCCCCGCATAGTTACTGGCTCTGAGAAACGTACCTAATAAAGCAGTCCGTGCCTCCATACCCTTTTCGGCAATTTCCCGATATCCCCGCAGGATGATTTCAATCGCCTGAAAGCTAAACAGCTTCGTATAAGCGTTCGCCTTCGGAGACACACTGGACTCCGCCGCGTGAATCAGCGCATCCAGCGAACTGGTTGCAAACACAGCATAAGGCAGACTCTCTAAAAGCGCCGGAACCATCACAACACTGTCAGCAAAAATCTCATCCGCCCCATAACCCATCTTGGTATGGCGGCTTTTGATCTCCAAAATAGACAGATTCGTAATCTCACTCCCCGTCCCGCAGGTGGTGGGTACTAGGATCAATTCTTTGTCCTTGACCGGCGAGAGTTTCCGATCAAACAGATCCACAATGGGACTCACCTCTTGGAGCGCGTAGAGCTTTGCCAAATCCAGCACCGTCCCGCCGCCGATTCCGACGATCCGCTTGTATGGCTTCTGCAAATCCGCCCAAATCGCCTCCGCCATCTCGTCCGATGGCTCCCCGCTCCCATAGCGTTCTTGGTAGAGGACATCGGCCTCAAGGTTCAACGCACCGAAGAAAGGCTGATAAATAAACTCATTTGTTAAAATCAGGTCTCCTGCACCAATCTCAAAGTCTTTCACAAAGGGGGCGCAAGTCTCATATTCGTAGATCGCCGGTCTTACCAGTAATTGTCGCATTTGATCCTCCTATTACCCTTTCAAAGCCACTGCCTGCCGCGCTTTTTCAAAGATATGCACAGCACCCATCTCCATCGCCTCAAATAGATAGTCAAGCTTGCCTACCTCTCCAAAACGATCCTGCGCGCCAATCCGTAACACCGGCACCGGACAAGTCTCTGCCGTCACCTCTGCCACCGCCGATCCCAAACCGTTGAAAATACTATGATTCTCACAAGTCACAGCAGCCCCTGTCTTTTGCACAGACCGGATCACCGCGTCCCTATCGATGGGTTTGATGGTGTGAATGTTGATTACCTCAGCACGAATCCCGATTTCACGGAGCATTTCCGCGGCATCCAGAGCAGGTTTTACCTCGATCCCGGTGGCAAAGAGCGTCACATCCTCACCCTCTCTGAGCACATCCGCTTTGAAGAGGTCAAATTGATAGCTTTCATCAAAAATGGCAGGGGTAATTTTCCGGAACAAACGAATATACATCGGCCCCTCATATGCAACAATCTGCGGGATCGCCTGTCTAAGTTGTTCATTGTCACAGGGCTCAAACACCACCATACCCGGAAGACCCCGCATAATGCCCACATCTTCCAAGCTCATATGTGTCCCGCCATTGAGCTCCGCCGCGATACCGGGGTCTGTCCCGACGATTTTCACATTTTGTCCTGCGTATACAATGGAAATCGCCACCTGATCGCAAATCCGCCGTGTAGCGAAGGGGGTAAAGGTGGTGATAAACGGCATATACCCATAAGACGCAAGCCCCGCCGCAAAGGAAGCCATGTTCGCCTCTGCTACGCCCACATTAAACATACGATCCCCAAACTTTTCTTTGAGTGGATAGGTCCCGTTCGGCTTCGACAAGTCTGAATCCACAATGAGAATCCGCGGATCGATTGCCATTTGTTCCGCCAAGGCCGCTGCAAATATCTGTCTCATCTCCTTGCTCATGAAACTTCACCTACCTTTCTAAGTTCCCCAAGCGCCTGTTCCGTCTGCTCTGCACTAAGCGGCATGTTGTGATTCCCGGTCAAGGCGGCCTCTACAAAAGAGACACCCTTGCCCTTTGTCGTCTTTAAAATAATCATGCTGGGCTTCCCAGAAGCCGCCTTTGCATGTGTAATCGCAAGATCAATCGCCTCCAGATCGTGTCCGTCAACCACAGCCACATCCCAACCGAAGGCCTCCCATTTTTTGTCCAGCGGCTCTAGTCCATTGACCTCTGCAATTGTCCCGTCAATTTGTAAGCCGTTGAAATCCGTCATCACGATCAAGTTGTCAAGTCTGAGCTGTGCAGCATACATCGCCGCTTCCCAGATCTGCCCCTCTTGGCTCTCTCCGTCTCCGATGATGGCATAGATAAAGGCGCCATCCTGCTTGAGTTTTGACGCCGCAGCAATCCCAAGCGCACAAGAAAGCCCCTGTCCGAGCGCCCCCGTGGTCATATCAATCCCCGGCGTCCGCAGCATGTCCGCATGGCTGGGCAAGCGTGTCCCGGGACGATTCAGTGTGTCTAACATCTCTTTCGGGAAATATCCCTTATCTGCCAGCACCGCATATAAAGCCGGCCCTGCGTGACCTTTTGACAAGACAAAGCGGTCTCTGCCCTCTTTTTGCGGATTGCTTGGATCTATCCGCATTTGTTTATAATACAGTACAACCAGTGCATCCACTATAGACAGACTGCCGCCTACATGTCCAACGCCCAAATTCCCCAGCATCTCCATCAAAGAATACCGTATCTCACGGCACTTCTCCGCCAAGGCATGATTCGACTCTACCATTCTCATTCCCTCCTCAAATTTTCGCGCTTATAGCAAAAACCCCTTAGCAGCTTTGCTCGCTACTAGGAGGTTCCTATTACCGCAAGCCCAATACTGCATGGTACAATTGCCTTTATACCATCAGCTTTTTCAGTACAATACTCTTTATTTGTGTATACTCATCTAAGGTATATCCGCAACCCTCACGGCCAATACCAGTCATCTTATAGCCGCCAAAGGCATGATACGCCGTACGATAATTGCCGCAACCATTGACCACACAGGTACCAGACTCCATCGCCATCGCCACTTTAAAGGCTATACCCATATCAGCTGTGATCACACCGCTGGATAAGCCATACGGAATCTGATTTGCGATCTCGATTGCTTCCTCCATTGTATCAAAGGCAATAACCGGAAACACAGGGCCGAATATTTCTAATTCATCCGCCACATCCATGTCCCGTGTAACACCTGTCAGAATGGTAGGCTCAATGAAGGTAGAATCATACCGCTTGCCGCCCAGTACACATGTCGCCCCTTGGTCAATCGTATGCTGGATCTGCTTCTCTACATCAATGGCCGCACGCTCACTAATGAGCGGCCCATAGGCCACGTCCGGATCACGCGGATCGCCAACCTTGGTATTCTTGAGGGCTTCTGTGAGCTTCTCTACAAATTCCTTTTCAACACCCCGCTGTACGAGGAAACGCTTTGCGGCACAGCAGGTCTGCCCCGCGTTCCATACTCTGCCGAGGAGCGCCTCTTCGATGGCTTTTTCCATATCCGCATCATCAAAGATAATCAGCGGACAGTTTCCGCCAAGCTCTAAGTACACATGAGCTAGATGTTTCGCACCATTGAGCGCAGTCTGGATCCCAACCTCTGTGCTCCCGGTCAAGCTGATCGCCGCAATATCTTTGCTCTGAGACAGCCAAGTCCCCACTTTCGAGCCGCTGCCAGTCACAACCTGAACCGCCTCACCCGGTACACCTGCCTCCAGAAGAAGCTCTGTCAAGAAGATATTCCCCATAGGCGTATCGCTGGACGGCTTTATAATCACAGCATTCCCTGCAACAAGAGCCGGTGCCACCTTATGTGCGTATAGTTCTGTAGGATAGTTAAAGGGGATAATACAAGCAATCACACCAAGAGGTTCTCTCACGGTAAAGATAATGTCCCCCGTATTACCCGGCTCCGAATCGAGGGGCAAGGTCTCGGTACTGTACGTGCGCATCTTTTCACAATAGGCCTTGATGATATTGATACAAGAACTCACTTCCGCCTGACAGCCGAACATGGTTTTGCCGACCTCGTCACACATCATGTTACAGAGCTTCTCTCGATTCTCTTCCACCAGCTCCGCCCAGCGCATCAAAATCCGTACACGCTCATGCATGGGCGTGTTTTTCCAGATCCCCTTCCCCTTCTGGGCGATGGCGATGGCCTCTGCCACGTCTGCCTCTGTCGCCGCAGGTACTGTGTCGATCACTTGCATCGTCGTCGGGTTTATGACCTCTTGTGTCTGTTTGTCCCGTGCGTCTACTTGTTTCCCGCCTATCAGCATTTGCATTGTGAGCACCTCTCTTGTTTTATTTTTTGTATTCCCTATGAATATAAAAGCACTTTGAAATGCGCCTCATCCTGTCCATTAAACCGAATCGCTTCCTCTATTTCGCAGAGGGGATATGTCTGTGTGACAAATCGCTTCAGATCTTCGTTCATCACGCCGGAATTTACCAGATCAACCGCCTCTTTAAAGTCATATTGAGGATGAATCCGAACCCCCGCCGCCCGCAGCTCCTTGGCTAAAAATGCGCCGGTATCCACAGGCGCAGGCTCTCCCGGTACACCAACAATCACAATCATCCCACGGCTCGCCGCCATCTTTGTCATGAGCGCCGTACCGGACTTTGTACCGGACACCTCAAACACAACATCATAACCCGCACCATCTGTGAGTTCCATGAGCTTCTCCTCAAAACGGTCTTCTGTAGGATCAAGCACAGTAAATCCGAAGGATTTAGCAAATTGAATCCGGTATTCATTGATCTCAGTCAAAACCACTTCCCTAGCTCCCGCCTGTCTGGCTACCATGGCAATCAAAAGCCCAATGGGCCCCGCACTGATGACCAAAACCCGGTCGCCCCGTTTCATCTCACTGAGTCTCACATCATGCAAGGCCACCGCAAGGGGTTCAATCTGCACCCCGACAATGGGATCCACCTCCGGATTGATTTTATAGACCTTATCAGCGGGTACTGTAAAATATTCGGCAAAGCATCCGTCTGTATGTATACCGTAAATCTGGAGCGAGCGGCAGACATTCTCATTCCCTGTGAGACATGGCTTGCAATGTCCGCAAGCCCACAATGGATGGGATGTGACATAGTCTCCAACCTGTAATTCCGGAAAACGTTTACTGTTCACTTGCGCAATCTTCCCGCAGTATTCATGTCCCAACACTCTGGGAACTGTCGCTGTCTTATGCTGTCTCGCGTATACGTGCATATCCGTCCCGCAAACACCGGCGTACAGGAGCTGAATCAGCACCTCTTCTTCGCCGATTTTTGGAATCGGCTCTTCCTTCACCTCTACCTGACCCCAATCTGTCAAAACCGTCTTGATCATACTTTTCCATCCTCCGAGTCGCAAGAGTATTTGATTATATTTGACGTGCTAATCTCATCACCGACAAGCTCCTTGGCAATCGTGCCGCCTCTTAAGACCAGCACTCTGTCACAAAGCGTAACCATCTCGTAATAGTCCGACGACAAAAGCACCACTGACTGCCCATTTTTCACAATCGCATTGATAATGTTATACGCCTCAAGCCGCGCAGCACTATCTAAGTTCTTCATCGGCTCATCTAAGACCAACAGTTTCGCCCGGGATAAGAGACTTCTTGCCAAAACCACTTTCTGCATATTCCCCAGAGAGAGTTCTTTGATCGTCCGATCAGAACCCCAGTGTGTAAAGCCCAAACGTTTTCCATAGTCTTTGCTTAAGCGGCGTTCTAACTTCAGATCAATCAAACCGGAACTCGTAACCGCAGACAAATTGCTCAGGGTCACATTCTTAGAAATCGCCAAGTCAAACACCACCGACCGATCCACATCCTCAGGGAAATAGATGACCTCTTCCCTGAGCCGCTTCCACTGCTTTTTCGGCTCTAGGATCTCACCCTCAAAAGATATCTCACCCTTGGACACGCGGTTAATCCCGCTGATTAACTTCGCAAGACAGGTCCTCCCGGAACCCATCATGCCTGTGATCCCCAAAACCTCTCCTTTGCGTACAGAAAAACTCACATCGGACAGGATATACGCATCACAAACGGATCGCGCCTCAAACAAGACTTCTCTGCTCGGTTTCCGCACTCTGGTATACTTCGCAGGCTGGTTTTGTTCCATACGCGCAAGCACGGAAGCTAAAGCCTCCCGGCTTTCCGTCATGCGGATACCGCCGTCCTGCATCAAAGAAAGGCGATCCGCATATCTGAGAATCCGGTCGTGCTGCTGTGTCACCCAAAAGAAGGAATGCCCCTGCTCTTTGAGCCCTTCCAAGATGTTCAGCACAATGTCAAGCTCCGTCGGCGTAAGTTCTGAAAAAGACTCGTCAAAGATCAAAACCTTCGCCTGAATCGAGATCATTTTCATAATCTCAACGATTTTCTGCTGCGCCATACCAAGCTTTCCAACCAGAGCGTCTACGTCGAGGCTGATTCCAAACTTTTCCAACGCTCGGAATGTCTCAATTGCCTCTGTACGCTGCCGCCTCCAGTCGATCCTGCTGCCGGACTTTTTCAGCCAGCGGGTCAGATACATATTCTCCGCCACAGACAGATTGGGCAACAGACTGGAGCGGTGAGAGAGCATATAGATCCCTTTTTTACGCGCCTCAGCTAGGGTATAGGGCTTTTGTCGCTCCCCTTCCAGCCAGATTTCACCGCGTTTATACGGCACCATACCGGCAATGCATTTCATCAGCATGGATTTCCCTGCACCATTGTCACCGATCAGGACGTGGATTTCCCCCCGCTGCAAGCAAATGCGCGCATCTTTCAATAGAACCTGTCCTTTTTCTTCCACAAAAATGCCGGAACACCGAAGAAGCTCTCCCATATACCCTCCGCGATTTGGCGTTTTTAATTATTCCAAATCATATTTAAAAAGCATCGGTATGTTGTGTTCAAAAAAGAAATTTTTATACCCCGCCGGCGCCTCCTTGTTTGTCACAACCATGGACAGCTCCGTAAGAGGGCAAAGCTTTTCAAGGGCTTTTCTGCCAAATTTGGTATGGTCACAGAGGAGGATCAACTCACTAGACATCCCCCGCGCCCCCCGCGCGATATTTGCGATCTCTGCGTTTGAGTAGGAAACACCCAAGGACAAATCCACCCCATCTGCACCGAGGAATACTTTGTCTGCAAACATGTTTTCCAGCATCTGATTGGCGGCGTTCCCCACTAGGGAGATCGAACGGTCTCTGTATAGAACGGAACCCCCCAGTAATATGATGCTGACGCTGGGAAGCCCCGCCAACTTGGTGGCAATCATGGCGTTATTGCTGATGATGGTCAAGTCTCGCTTATCCTTTAGCTCCAGCGCAAAGGCAAGACAGGTGCTCCCTGACCCGATATAGATAATCTCATTGTTTCCAACCAGATTTGCAGCAAGCGACGCGATGCGTTGTTTTTCCTCTTTGAGCTCGACTTCCATCTCCTGTGTGCTCGCCTGCTCAACAAGCACCGCGCCGCCATGGGTTCTCAGCAGAAAACCCAGCTCTTCTAACTTTTCCAAGTCCCGTCTGACAGTGGCCTCAGATATATTCAATATTTTTACAAGGGAAACCACTTCAATTTTCTTTTGCTTTGCAAGCAATTCCTTGATAATCTCCATTCTTCCAGCAGCAAACATGTTCCATTCACCTTTACCTTAGCGTTGTTTTACCCATTATACCATAGGCGCCCAGCACCGTGATAATGACCCTTTGGGTCATTATACAGTTTCCAGTGAGACTTGTCTATTTCCGCTATGTGCATTTCCGGCAAAGAAATCAAGAAGGCTGTCTGAAGGAAATCGCCTACACTAAAACGCAGGTGTGGCAGTCTCCGCATTGGAGGCGTCGATCTGTTTTGTTGCGATAATAAATTCCAGCGGAACCTCTTCACCGCGCAGAATTCTCATTGCAACTTCAAACCCGAGACTGCCGCCTGTTTCAAATGTCCATGCCACTGTGATGCGTCCGGCTTTAATCTCTTCAATGGAAGCTACATCTCCGTCGATGGAAAGGACAGCAAATTCACCTGTACGTCCCGCATCTGCAATCGCTTGTGCCGCGCCAATGCTGGTCTCGCCGTTGGTGCCGTATAACACATCAATGGTTCCAACCGGGTTAGCTTGCAAAATATCCTGCATGACACTAAAGGCCTGTGGACGCCGATAGTAGGCATAAATATTAGCAATGATGTTGATATCCGGATATGCTTCCACCACGTTCAAGAAACCTTTGACGCGGTCTTCCGCACTCTGGTCTCCGGGGATACCGGCAATAATTGCTACATTGCCTGACGGAGAACCATTCCGTTCAATTAAGTATTCCACCGTCCACTGGCCTGCCAACATGCCGATTTCGTAGTTGTCATTGCCGATTAGGGCATCTGCATTGGTACCGTGGACATGCTTGCCGACAAAGATGTAGGGAACGCCAAGCTCCTCAGCCCGATCCAGTGCAGATCTCAGGCCTTCGCCCTCACCCGCTTGGATCATCAGCAGGTTAATGCCTTGCGCCAGCATGTCTTCAATCCCCATAACCTGGGTCGCAACAGAGTTTTGCCCGTCTGTGCTGATCACACGAACATCTGCATCCGTGTATGCAGCCGCTGCTGCGATGATCTCATCTCTTTGGGTAATCATGTAGGAGTGGTCAAGACCCTCTTGGCTTAGTCCAATGACAAAGCTTGGTCTCTCTTCACCACCGCCGCCACCTTGATTCCCGCCGCCCCCGCAAGCTGCAAAGGTAGCCACCAGAACGAACAGACAGAGCATGATACAAGCAACTTTTTTCCGCATTTCCATTTCCTCCTCTTTTGTTTTCCTTGATTTTTATTTTGCATTATTTTCGGTTCTGTACCACCTGCAACACAGCCGCACCGACAATAATTGCACCCTTTACAATGTTCTGGGAATACCCAGGAACATTGGCAAGATTCATCAAGTTCGACAAGATCCCAATAATCAGCACCCCGATGATGGTCCCCCCCACCGAGCCCACGCCGCCCTTCAGACTGGTGCCGCCGATCACAACCGCCGCAATGGCATCGAGCTCCATGGAGTCCCCAATGGTAGCCGCACCAATATTGAGCTGGGTCGCCATCAAAACCCCAGCCAAACCGGCAAGCAGACCGCTAATGCCATACACAAGGGTGGTATATCCCTTCACACTAATGCCCGACAACATACTCGCTTCCGCGTTGCCGCCAATGGCATAGGTATATCTGCCAAGGGGCGTATATTTGAGGATAATGTATGCTACTATGGTCACGATAATCAAAATGAGGGCTTGCACAGGAAACACATCAAACAGCCTGCCCTGCCCGATCCAAGAAATTCCCGGGGGCGTCCCCAAAACCGGACTGCCACGGGTAATCGTAAGTCCAACCCCTCGGAGAACACTCATCATACCCAAGGTCACAATAAAGGGGTGTACACTAAATCTGGTCACGATCAGCCCATTGAATGAGCCGACTAAGAATCCGACCACCAAGGCCACAATCACCGCCACAAAACCCGGCGCGCCGCTCAGGAGTGCAACAAAGATAGATGCAAAGGCCAAAATCGGCCCCACGGACAAATCAATTCCCCCCGTCAGCACAACAAAGGTCATCCCAACGCTGATAATCCCCACAATAGATACCTGTCTCAAGACATTGAGAAGATTATTCGTGGTCAGGAAGAAGGGGGATATAAAAGATCCCGCAATAATGAGTAAAAGAAGCGCGAACACCACCTTATACTTACTCAGTAGCTGAAGCATTGCATTCTGTTTCGTCATACCGTCACCCCATTGCATATTGTAGTACCATCTCTTCTGTAAGCGCGGTCGGGCCTCGGTTATCAAGCTCCGCCTGTACTCTTCCGTCCCGCATCACCAGTACCCGATCGCTCATACCCATCACCTCCGGCAATTCCGAGGAGATCATGATAATGGATTTTCCCTGCTTACAAAGCGCACGCATCAAGTTGTATATCTCAATTTTTGCCCCCACATCAATGCCCCTTGTGGGTTCATCGAGAATAATCAAGTTACAATCAGCCGCCAGCCATTTACCGAGCACCACTTTTTGCTGATTCCCCCCCGATAAGTTCACAACCTTCGCGTCCTTGTTCGGCGTAGCAATTTTCAGACTCTTGATGTAATGCTCCACAAGCTTTGTTTCTTTCTTCCGATTGATAAACAGACCCCGTTTCACCTTCTTCATAACCGGCAAAGTCATGTTCATGCAAACAGACAAGCCCAGCACCAAACCCTCCGCTTTCCGGTCTTCCGTCAGGAAGGCAATCCCCTTTTTGATCGCAGCTTTGGGATATTTGATACATTCCGTAGCGCCGTTTAGGGTAATCTCCCCCGCTGTCACCTTGTCCGCACCGAAAATCGCCCGGACAAGCTCCGTCCGTCCCGCACCGACCAAACCTGCAACCCCCAAAATTTCTCCCTTGCGCAGGACAAAGGATACATCCTTCACTTTTTTGCTGCAAAGCCCTTCCACACGCAAGAGTTCCTCTTCCATTGGGACATTTTCATTCGGCGGAAAAATCTCGTCACACTCCCTGCCCACCATGAGACAGATCATCCGCTCTTCCGTCATCCCCTCTAAGTCAAAAGAGCCCACCAGCTCCCCGTCTTTCAAAACGGTCATCCGCTCACAGATCTCAAACACCTCTGGCAGATGATGAGAGATAAAAATAATCGTCACACCCTCTGCTTTCAGTCTGTGCATCACCTGAAACAGACTGGAGACTTCATGGGAAGTCAAGGTGGCAGTAGGCTCGTCCATCACCAGCAATTTTGTGTTCATACTGAGGGCTTTGGCAATCTCCACCATTTGCTGCTGTGCGATGCTGAGCTTGTAAACCGGCAAGGATACATCAAACTGCATCCCCATACTGTCTAAGATTTTCAGCGTCTCCCGCTTCATGCTCTCATAATCGACGAAAATACCCTTTTTTATTTCACGCCCGAGGAAAATATTCTCCACCGCATCCAGCTCTCGCACCAGATTGAGTTCTTGATAAATGATCGCAATCCCCTGCGCCAGCGCCTGATGCGGATTCTTCACCTCAAGGGGCTTCCCATCAAAAAAGATCTTCCCTTCCGTGGGGAAGGAGTGTCCGTTCAAGAGCTTAATCAGCGTAGATTTCCCCGCACCGTTTTCCCCCATCAGCGCGTGGATCTCCCCTTTTTTGCAACTGAAATCTACACCCTTTAGGGCAATAACACCCGGAAATTTTTTGACGATTCCCTTCATCTCCAGAACCAATTGCTTGCTCATATAACTCCTCCAACTAGATCAAACAATCTCACAGCGCAGACCTCTCTTTGTAAAAACCGCCTGAAACCTTTGCAGATCCGCTTCATCCGGAACGACTTCCTCTTCCATCAGATAGGGCATGCCAATACTTTTGTACTTAGACTTCCCGAGGCTATGATACGGCAGCAGATCCACCCGCGCCCCTTTGTCTACCCCCGCAATATACTCCGCCATCCGGTCTAACTCAGACACATTGTCATTTACCCCCGGAATAATCGGGATACGGACAATAACATCCACCAGCGGATACAAGGTTTCCAGATTCTGCTTGATCATTTCGTTATCAAAGCCCGTCGTCTTCTGATGTAGCTCCGGGTCAAAGGTCTTCAGGTCATACAAAAGCAAATCAATGTGATCCAAACACCCTCGCATCTTTTCAATATCCACATACCCGCAAGTCTCCACCGCCACATGGTAGCCTTTTTCTTTGAGCTTCCCGGCCGCCTCACGCAAAAACCCGCTTTGCAAGAAAGGCTCTCCCCCTGAAAAAGTCACGCCGCCGCCCGGAATCAGATAATTCCGCTCTTTCTCCACCCGATCGACAATCTCTTGCACCGTCATCTCTTTCCCGCTGATCGTGATCGCCTCTGTGGGACATACTTCAAAACAGGCACCGCAAGCAGTACAAGAATCCCAATCGATTTCAATATGATCCCCCGCAAAGTCAATCACCTTCTGGGGGCAAGCATCCACACACAAGCCGCAGTTCATACACCGCACCGCAGAGTAGTAGAGTTGGGGTGCCAGCCGCTGTGATTCCGGATTGGAACACCAGAGGCACCGAAGGGGACAGCCTTTCATAAATAAGATCGTCCGCACCCCCGGGCCGTCATGGATGGAATAAGACTGCATATTGTAGATAATCCCTTTATCGCTCATCACAATAAGGCTCCCTCGCTAGAACGCAGCGTTTTCTGTGCGGTTGATAATGTCATCCTGAACCGCTTCATCCAGCTCCACAAAGAATGCGCTGTACCCGGCCACACGGATGATAAGCCCCTTGTGCTCCTCCGGATTCTTCTGTGCCTCCCTTAGCTTCTCCGCGGCAACCACATTGAACTGGATATGCCATCCACCATCTTCAAAATAGGTCTTGATCAGTGACTTCAGCGCGTCCTGTCCCTGCTTGTTCTCTAGGAGCTTCGGCGTAAACTTCTCGTTCAAGATCGTCCCATTGGTTATAATCTCATGGTTTAGCTTACTGCAAGAGCGGGCAATCGCAGTCGGGCCGCTCTGATCCGTACCATGCTGCGGGCCAATCCCATCTGCCAAAGCTGTTGCGGCAAGTCTGCCGTTCGGTGTGGCGCCCACGTTTAAGCCGAGAGGCACATTGGCAGAGACAGAATAAATCCCCGGCCGGAAAGCGCCGCCTCTGGTGTTTTTATACTTGAGTACTTCATTGCAGAAAATCTCCGCAACTTCACAGCCCAGTTCATCCACATAGTCATCATCATTGCCCCATTTGGGCGCTTTGTTGATGAGTCTCTGGCGCAATATCTCATTGCCTTCAAAGTTTGTATCCAGTGCCTCTATCAATTCTGCCATAGATACGCTTTTCTCTTCAAACACAAACTTTTTCATCGCGGCGAGAGAGTTCGCCACATCCGCAAAGCCCACACCTTGGGGGCCAGTGAAATTATATCTGGCACCCCCTGCGGTAATATCAAGTCCCCGCTCAGAACAATCGTCCATGAGAAGGGAGAAATAAGGTAAGGGGTAACATTTTGCATGTGTCTTCTCAATCACATGTAGCGCAATGACCATTTTCTCCACATACCAAGCCACCTGCTTGTGATAGGCGTCGATCACCTCTTGTAAGCTTTCAAACTTTGTCGGATCCCCCGTTTTCGGCCCCAACTGCTTACCAGTCAAACGGCATTTCCCGTCATGAAGTGCAAGCTCCAAGGCCTTCGCCAAATTACTCGTCCCTGCATTCGTCATGCCATTGCACGCCGGCGGCACCGCTTCTACACAGCCGGAGATCACATAGTCTCTCGCGTCTTCCAGCGTAACACCATCTCTCATCAAAACCGGGATCGCTACCGCATCGTTAAAGAATTCCGGTTTCGTCCGTCCCGTGCTCACAACCTCAACCGCCCTAGTCAAAAATTCATCGGGAGTATTATGAAAATAGCGGAAAGAAAGATTCGGCTGAGGCAAGGTTGTATGCATCTCCGCATCAAGACAAATATAGGACAGCTCATTAACACTACAATTCCCCTTCGTATCCGTCCCGCCGATCGCCAAGTTTTCCGAGATGGAAAAACCCGCATAATATTTCGCGCACTCATAATCATAGGCCCGCATGATTTCGGTGAATTTAACCCACAGACACCCCACAAGCTCCAGTGCGTCTTCCCGTGTGATCTCCCCTGTTTCTATGCCCTTCTGATAATAGGGATACATAAACTGATCGAAACGTCCAACGGAGACTGCCAACCCATTTTGTTCTATGTAGAGCATCACATGGGCAAACCAGAAGGCCTGCACCGCCTCACGAAAGCTCTCTGCCGGGTGCTCGGGAACTCTGCTGCAAATCGCGGCGATCTGCTCATATTCCGCTTTCAGCCGCGGATCAGATTCCTCTGCTGCCAGCTCCCGCGCTTTTTGGGCATATCGTTTCGCCCATAAGATCATGGCCTCACATATAATAATCTCCGCGGTGTAGAAGTGATACTTCTCCACATTGTCCGGATCCGTCATGTCAAGCGCCGCCACTCTCGCTTGCGCCTGTTCTTTTAATCCCTTAAAGCCTTGACCCATCACTTTCGTGTAATCCACAATCACATGTCCGATGCTGCCCGTCATGTGGATATCTACAGAAAAGATCTGCTTCTCAAATTTTGCCACCTCCAACACATCCGGCGGCATTGCTTTGTGGATCGCTTTTTCAATCGTCTTATCTTCCCAATACGGCACAATTTCCTCTAAAAGCTCCGTCCGCACCGCAGTGGGTATGAGAATGCGATCCTGCTGTCTTTTTTCAAAGAGATCAATCTCTTCTTTCAGATACGAGGCCTCTGTCTCCGGAAAGATCGGCACATTGCGGAGTCCGCTTGCCTGGGTTCCGACAAGCAACTGATCCGGCTGCAAAAAGATACTCATATTCGCCAGCACATGCTTGAGAGCTTTTGCTCTGCGGATTGGCATAGGTTCGCCTTCTGTTTCGCGATAGGATTCAGTGACCAGTCTGCCCCGCTCAATGCACATCTCCGGCAAAACGTCGAGCAGTTCATCATTGAGTTTTTTCGTCCGCCACATAATGGTTTCTTTCATTGCAAAATCCACCTTTCTATATTTCAGTGCATCTCTATGTTACCGCAAAGCAATTTACCTTTCAATCGCAATTTTTGATTGCATTTGATCGAAATTGATCGTTTTTGATTTTTATAATACCAACCTCACCATAAAAAAGCAATACATGTGTAAGTGATTTGGCTAGATCTACAAGATCAACAAGTGGAAATTAGCGATTATAACCGTATCCGCTGCGAATCATAATAGGTGCAGTGCCCTTTGTAGGGGCGATCGCCCGCGGGTTCTGTCTCCCATGGCAATAAGAAGGCGCGGGCGACCTAGATAGGTCGCCCCTACAGGATGCCCCCAAGCGCCACATAGTATAGAAAAACGACATTCCGGCTATAAACCAGAACGTCGTTTTTACCTTTCTTCAGCTTGTGGACAGGGCTTATCAAGCCCTGTCCACAAAACCCTAATTTTGCTACATATATGCTCACCCCTACACAGACCGCCGCTGTGTCTTCACCTCTGCCACAATCCACAACAGTGCCGGAATTAAGCCCTGTACCACAGGCGCATATCGCAAATACAGCACCTCTAAGGGCAAATCTTCCGCAAACCCCAAGGCAAAAAAAGCCGTAAGTCCAAATGCCAAAATCACAGCCGGAATCAGCATCCCGGTACTTTTCTGCCTTCTAGTCACCCGTCGAAGCCCACAGGCTGCGGCATAGAGACACACGGCAAGCATTGTGAGCGCAGAAAGCAGCACCCAAACCGTCACCAAACTCTCCACCCGACCTCCTGCGCCGATCTGAATCCCGCTCGCCGCGTGATAGGCTGGATAGGTTAAACGCTCCATCCCGGTAGCACCCAGAATTGCAAGGTCGCGCAAAAACACCCATAGAAAAAAGAGTGTCGCAAGGCCCGCGCCGAGGAAAAACACCTTATAAAAACTCACCCACTTCGTACCTCGCCCCAGCAGTGCCAACAGCACCACCCCAGCACCCAGAGGCGAGACCATAAACTGATACCCTCCGCGCAAAAGCACCTCATTCCCGCTGATCCCAGTGGATTGCAGATTCGAAATGCGCATGCTTGATACAGAGAGCACACTCAATAAAACAGCAACCCCTGCAATTAACATCATTATGAGTACACTCCATTTACCCAGAGGAAGCACACCACGATGGGCAAAATAGGCTGCCGTTACAAATAGAAGTGCGCACAGTACAAGAAGCGGCGTATGGGGCAAACTGACCGCCCGCACAAAGGCAAGCTGTCCCAATACTGAGGAGGCAAGGACAAGGAAATAGACAAAATAGAGCCCGCTGATCCCATATGAGATCACCCGCCCGAATCCATAGTCCAGCATCTCAAACAGATTCATCCCCCGCAGCAGCCGAGTCAGTCTTCCAAAAATGAGCAGCATAGGCACACTCATCCCAAGTCCCAAAAGCATAGAGATAGGAACATCTGCCGGAGCACCCATTGTACCGTAATGTATCCCAAGATGCCCCGCATAGAATATAAATAAAAGCGCCGTCGCAGAACGGAGAGAGAGCCCTTCTTCTAGTTTCATAAATCCTCACCTCTCTTGCAAGCGCCCATCTTGGAAACGCACAAAGCCATCTAAGACAAAGGGAATGCCTTCTGCCTCTGATCCAGCAACAAGAGGAAGCGTAATTTCCCCGGCGCCTGTCACTAAGGCATTATAAATCTCATGCAATACCATCACCTGCCCCCTATGACTCCGCCTGCCCAAGGCTTCGCTCAGAGCTGTTGATACAAGCCGCCGCCCCTCCTCTTCCTGCGCTAGGAGCACACCTGCCTCTTCTTCATCTGCGATCACAATCAGCAAACTATTCCGAACATGCTTGTCATAGAGCAGTGGCGCCGCAAGAGGCATAAGTCCCACCTCTTCCGCAAAGGTCCGCCCAAGGAGCACAACACGGAGCGCACCCAGATACATCTCTCTTTGGAGCTTCTTCACCGCATCGGCTAGAGCCTCGGCAAACGTTTCTCCTGTCGTGGTCAGAAGGATAGAGCCAAACTGTCCATTTTCCACACTGCTCACATCCACGATCTCAAAGGTCAGGGTATACGCCTCATCCTTCCAATCCACCGCGATGCCGGAAACGATGGTTTGATCCTCCAGTCCCCGATAATCAAAGCAAGCAGAAAGGGACAGTAGACAGAGAGATACAAGGAGAAGTCCGAAAACCCTACGCATCCTCCCCACCTCCCTCCGGTGAGGGATTCACCCGATTGCGATTCTCACTCAAAGGCTCCATCCGCTCCGCTGCATCCGGCCATGGGGTACGGATTAAGCTATCCTTTCCGGAAGTGAGGCACATCGGCACAGAAAAGCTCTTGAGAGAAAGGATATGAATCCCAAGCACCGAGAGAGCCAAGAGAAAACCGGTCAGTCCAAACAGACTCGCCGCAAGTAAGGTACCATAGCGCGCAGCAAGACTCGCCATCGTGAGCCTTGGTACCATAATGAGGCAAATCCCCGCAAAGGCCACCACAATCACCATAGGCGCCGCCACCAAGTTTGCCTCCACCGCTGACTGCCCGATAATAATACCCCCCACAAAACCCACCGCCTGTCCCACATAACCCGGCGTACGGATCCCGGTCTCCCGTAGGATATCGAAGAGGATGAGCATCAGAAAACACTCCACCGCCGCCGGAAGAGGCACATTCTGCCTCGCTGTGGTAAAGGAGAACATAAGCCCTGTTGGAAGTAACTCATGATGATACCCCACCACCACAATAAAGGCGGCAGGTACTGTGATCGCAAAGAAAAAACTCAGCATCCGGAGAAGCCGGGAATAGGTCGCATAGAGGTTCCCCATGTAGTAATCTTCACTGCTGTGGAAGTTCTCCACAAACAAATAGGGCAGCGTGAGCACCACAGGAGAGCCGTCAATAAAAACTGCAATCCGCCCCTCAAGAAGCCGCCCCGCAACCACATCCGGACGCTCCGTCGCGCCAATTGTGCGAAAGCCCAAAGCTGAGTGCTCTGCGATAAACTCCGTAACATACTCCGCATCAAGCACACCATCAATATCAATTCTCTCCAAGCGTCCAAGAAGTTCTTCCAAGATATCTGGATTTACAATATTGTCCAGATACGCAACACAGATCCCCGTCTTCGTCTGCCGCCCGAGGGTATCAAGCCGCAGCTTCAGATGATGGGTCCGAAGCCGGCGGCGGAGCATGGAGAGATTGGTCATGATCCCCTCATTAAACCCCTCTCTCGGCCCGAGCAGCACCTTCTCTCCCTCCGGCTCTGAAATCCCGCGGAGATTGAAGTTTTTGCTGCTAATGAGAATCCCCGTAGCAGACCCTTCCACCAAAAGCAGCGTATCCCCATAGGTAATCGCCTCTACAATCTCCTGCACATCACCGGACTCTTTCATATCCCCCGTGAGTTCCACATGGTCGCGGACAGCGGCAAAAAGTGTCTGATCTGTCGGCAAATTCCGTACCAAAATAAGGGGCTTAATCACATGCTCTCCAATCAGCATAGAGTCACTCACACCGTCACTGAAATAGACGCAGAACTTGAGTCCCGGACGCTCCGCATTTTCAAAGGTTCGATGGAGCATAATATCCACATGCTCAAAAAGCGCATCCAGCATCGCCTGATTCTCGGCAATCGTGGGACGCAACTGTGCAAATTCCTCCGGCACCTCAGCTCTATACTCAGTCTTCGACATGATCTGCAAGGCTCCTTTCACAACTATCCTTACAGTATCCGCAGAAAATGGAACTCTTATGCAAAAAACCGGAGTTAATGTAGGTTTCTCCCAACATCAATTCCGATTTTTTGAACTTGCTCAATAATTTATTTTCTAGGCAGATCAAATTTATTTTAAGTACACTCTATTGTGCATTCAAATGACTATCAAAATAATTTCGTGTAGCTTCCACATCTGTTTTAATTTGTGTTTTCAGTGCATCCAAGTCTTCAAACTTGAGTTCCGGACGTAGATAGTGGAAAAACTCCACCCGCACCTCTCTGCCATAGAGGTCTGCGGCAAAATCCAAGATATAGCTCTCCACCGTCACCTGTCCGGGCCTGCCTGTCGTGGGACGAAGTCCCACATTAGTGACCGCATAATGTGCCTCATCTCCGATATACACCTGGGTGGCATACACCCCATAAGGCAGTTTCAATACCCCCTCCGGAAACAGCATGTTAATCGTCGGCGCCCCCAGTGTGCGCCCCAGTTTATAGCCGTGGCGCACGGTGTCCACCAAAGTATGGGGATGTCCCAAAAGCCGGTTTGCCTCTTTCATCTCGCCGTCCTGCAACAATGTCCGAATCCGCGAGGAAGACACAGCCCCGCCGTCTATCGAGACCTCTTCCACTACATCACAGCCCATACCTCGCGCCCCGCAGGCCTCTAGAAGCAAGTCAGCCGTACCCTCTCCCTGATAGCCAAAACGGAAATCACGCCCGCAGACCACATGTACCGCACCAAACTCCTTTTGCAAAACTGTAACAAAATCCTGCCAAGCCATCTGACGCATACGTCCGTCAAAATGGAGCAGGAGCACATCCCGAATCCCAAACAGGCGCCGAATCAGATCAACCCGTCCCTCCGGCGAGTTAATGAGAGGCACCGTCTCCCCCGAAATAAACTGCCCCGGATGGGTGTCAAAGCTGAGGACAAAAGGTTTTGCGCCAAGTTCTCTCGCCCGCGCATTTGTCCGCGCCAAAAGAGCGGCGTGCCCCAAATGCACGCCGTCAAAAAAGCCTAAGGCGATTACTCGTTTTTCTTTATCCATCTGCATTCCTGTCTCCCTCTGTTGTGTCTGGTGGATGATTGTAGAAAATGCTTATTTGTTGCGCTAACATTTGCATAAAAACAAGTCAAAAGAAGTGATTTTTTAACATCTATTTTTCCATGTCATGTTTTTTCAATGCATCATTGACCTCTTCGATTTGACACTTTTCGTAGAGATATTGGGCAATCCATATCACTCCATACACGATTGCAAACTGCACGAGAAATACCATTATTATAAAAGGTGAATCCGTAGAAATCCAACCGAAAATAAACCCCATACCCAATAGGGAGCAAGTCAATAATACAACATGAATAATTATTTTTTTTGCCATAGTTAATCTTTCAATTTCAAGTATGATTTGGCAGAAACTTAGTGCTATACCAAACAGCAAATACCCCACTGCATGAAATGCAAGTCTTTCGTGAAATAAATAGATTGCCGGAGAATTTGTTATATCAGAAACAATTGCATTACTAATAAAAATTGTACTTCCCCAAAAGATGCCTTTTAACAAGTAACTCAAAATTTTATTTACCATAAAACCAACCTTCCTATAAGCCCAAACGATTCCGAATGTCTTTTAGATAATTTTTTGTAATGTAATCGCTTACGCCATTTTTCATAATGATATACATGGTTCTGTTAAATGAGTTCGATAAATGGTCGATTCGATATATATTTACAATAGTAGATTTTGATATTCTCATAAAATTGCTGCCAAGCTGTTCAAGTAATTCGTTTAGTGGTCTGGTAACGATAAAATCTTGTCCTTGTTGATTGTAGCATTTGATGATACCGCCCTCGGTTCTTATGATATCTACCTGTGTAGGTTCTAATACAAAAGACTTATCATCTTTTTTTGCGGTCAAAAAAAAAGGCTGTGTCCCTAGCTTCTCTAAAATCTCAATAGCAGATACCAATTCGGGCGTTAGTGCGGCTGCATGGATAACAGCAGTTGGCTCACTAACATTTGGATCTAACTTTACATCTACCTTCACATGCACACCTCACTTTCCATTTTATTTTAACATATCAAACATTTGTCTTCAATAGATTGCGCTGTCCTTTCATATGCCAAATTGTCCTTCTTGGGGGCGAATAAGTACGTGATATAGAAAAAGCAACGACAGAAAATAATTTACGAAATATAATGATACCATCAAATGAAGTGCAAAGACTATGTGGAGGAATGGCATGATACAAATTGAAAGGCTCACAAAAAGTTACGGAAGTAACCAAGTATTAAAAGGAATAGATTTATCTGTTGCAAAAGGCTCTTGCACCGCTTTAGTTGGACGCAATGGCTCGGGTAAAACTACCCTTGTAGACATCGTATGTAAGGCGAAAAAGGCTGATAGCGGTGTAATTCGATATGGGTTCGAGGAAGGAAATCTCTTTGACCACGTGGGTGTTCAAATTCAAGATGCTAAATTTGATGGACGCTTAAAAGTGAAGCAAGTTATTGAATTGTGGAAATCCATTTATGGCGGTGCAAGGGCAGACTTGAGCGAATTGATTGACATTTTGGATATAGGGGCAATAATGGACAGCTCATCCGATAGAATTTCCGGCGGACAACGGCAAAGATTAAATATACTCCTGTCCTTGTTTCACGACCCTGAACTGCTGATTTTTGACGAACTTACCACAGGGCTTGATGCCTCCTCACGAGATGATGTGCAGGAGTATCTTAAAATGCTGAACAAAGAAAAGGGCAAAACAATTTTTATAGTTAGCCATTATATGGACGAGGTAGAAGCTTTGTGCGATACAGTGTACTTTTTAAAAGATGGGGTCATCTTCGATAGTGGTTCTCCGAATGAAGTAAAAGAAAAATATTCCTGTAACAGCCTGCAAGAATTTGTTAAGCAGCACATGGGAAGGGTGGGAGCATAATGATAATAGGTTTGATGAAGTATCATCTGATTTTACTGATTAAAGACCCCATGCTTGTAATTTTTGGGCTTGGATTTCCTTTTGCACAAATGTTTCTTGCGGCGAATAGTTCGGTTGGCATGTATGTAAATACCATTGAAAGCGGTATGGTTGCTTTTATGAGCATAGCCGCTATGGTTCTCTGCTGGGGCGCGGCTTATAACCATTCCTATTCAAGAGAAATCAAATTTTTGCGCCGACTTAGAATGTCGCCTGTAAAGCCCATGCACTATCTGGCTTCAGGGATTTTACTCAACATTGGGGTGTTGTTGGTTTTTGTTGTCGCATTAGTGGCTGTTGCGGTTGCAATTTTTGATATAAGCGTGGCAGGTAGAAATTGGGTTTCAATCATTGCCATGTTGCTTTTAACTTTTGCTATGTTTTATGTGCTGGGTATGTTTGTAGCAAATGCATTAAAAAAAGCAAAAAACTCGCAAAGCCTATCTTATGTTGTGTTTGGCGGCATGCTTGTAGCAATAAACCTATTTATTTCGGACGGTGTGCCAAGTTTTTTACAAGAGATAGCCCGAAATACGCCTATCGCATATGCATCAAATGTATTACAAGCCGCTTGGGTTGGTACAGACTTATTTTACGGACATGATTTTATCGCCATGCTGGCTTGTATTGTAATTTTGAGCCTGTTGTCCGTTAGGTTTTTCAAGTACGAGTAACAGAGACATCCCCATAAAAATCCCCGAAATGCTAACAAGCACAATGGGGATTTTTTAGTTTGCAACCCTTTTCAAAGTTACAGGAATAGGGGGGAGGCAGATTCTTTTGTTTATTCTGCATATTATATAAATTCGTTATGTATACAGAAAACACCCGCCGCCTGTAGGCGGCGGGTGTTTTTCCCTCGCAGTATTTAATAACCGTAACTCACACATCCGGCTGATAGAAACTCTTGACCACCGTCAACATTCCATCATCCAAAATCTCACCCAAAGCCAAAAATTCCCCATTCTCACCATACACCCGGCACCGTCCCTGATCCCCAGTCGGGATCAGGATTTGCTGTCCATGCTTGATCTTCTGCTCCTGCTTTGCATCCACCGTCAAGCGCGGATATTGCGCAAACAGCGTATCCACAGGCCGCAAAAACTGTGCCGGATCCGCAGTAACCTTCAGCTCATCTAGGGTACACGCCTCCTCCAAAGAAAAAGCACCCACCCGCGTCCGCCGAAGCGCGGTCATGGTGCCGCCTGCACCCAAAACCTGCCCTATATCATGACAAAGCGTCCGGATATACGTCCCCTTAGAACAGGTGATCTCCAAATCAAAGCCAGCCTCTGCCTCACCCAACACACGGATATCATAAATCGTCACAGGCCGCGCTTTCCGCTCCACCTCTATGCCTTGCCGCGCCAACTTATAGAGCCTCTGACCATCAATCTGAATCGCCGAATACATGGGCGGAACCTGCTCAATCTCACCTAGAAACCGAGGCAAAACCGCCTCTAAATCCCCGCGAGATACGGTCACACCCGACCGCTCCAGCACACGCCCCGTGATATCCTGGGTATCCGTCACAATCCCCGGCTGTAGCCGCGCAATATAAGTCTTCGCCTCCGCCTCTGCAAACTGCGCCCCTCGCGTGGCGCGTCCGACAAAGATGGTAAGTAAACCTGTTGCCATAGGATCCAGCGTCCCCGCATGTCCAATCCGCCGCTCTCGAAGGATGCCCCGCAGTTTCGCCACCACATCATGGCTCGTCCAATCCATAGGTTTGTCAATGAGTAGTATCCCATTCATCAGAGCGCACCTTCTGCCGCCGCTACAATGAGCCACGCGGCCTCTTCCGATGAGGCCTCAATCTGACACCCTGCCGCCATCCGATGTCCCCCACCGCCGAACTGCTGACAGATCACATTGGCATCCACAGGCGGCCGCGCCCGGACAGATATCTTGCAAGCCCCAGACGGAAGCTCTTTCACCAAAATCCCAATCCGTACCCCCGCAACCTGCCCCGGCATAGCGGCCACATCGTCCAAATCGTCCTCCGTTACACCACAGGCCGACATAAGCTCTTGCGTCAATACCGCCACAGCAATCTGTCCCTCGGCAAAGTACGCCAAAGACGACAAAATCGCCCCATCCAAGGCAATGCGCCCCTTGGACTTGGTGCGAAATAGTTTCTTATTCACAGCCGCATGATCCGCCCCCGCAGCCACAAGCTCGCTTGCCACTTGTAGCGTATGCGCTGTCACATTGGCATAGACAAAACAACCCGTATCCGTCGAAACCGCCACATAGAGCGGCAAAGCAACAGCGGCACTCACCGTTTCAGTAAGTACCCGCAACACATCATAAACCGTCTCCCCGCAGGAGGCAGCATTGTCTAGACAGGTATAAGCCCCATATCCAGTATTGGAGGTATGGTGGTCAATAGAAAGATCAACACGCCCGGCATATGTCCCCCCATTGACTTGCAATATCCCAAGATCCGCCGTATCCACTGTAACGACGGTCTGAGGCACAAACTCAGCCGGTGCCAGATAATCCGCCACATACTCCACATACCGCTCTGTGGTCTCCGGATTCTCTAGCATGTACGCCCGCTTACCGATTTCTCTGAGCGCCGCGCAAAGTCCCCCGCCGCTCCCTAGGGTATCCCCATCGGGACGGCGGTGGGTCAAGATCAGAAAATTATCCCGCTCACGGAGCCACTGTGCAGTTTCCTTACTCGTCAGTCTCGTCGTCTCGTTCATCTGCTTCTCCAACATCCAAGTCTCTCAAAATCTTCGACACATGGGCCCCATGCTCCATAGACTTGTCCAGCTTAAAACTCAGCTCCGGCGTATGCCGAATGGTGAGGATACGCCCAAGCTCCCGCCGCAGATAGCCCGAAGCGGAGTGGAGGCCTTTGAGAAGCCCTTTTTCGTCCTCTAGCCCCATCACACTCAAATGCACCTTGGCAAACTTCAGATCCGGTGTTGTCTCCACCGCCACGATGCTAATCATCCCCTGCTGCACACGAGGATCTTTCACCTCCCGCAATAGCCGAGAGAGGGCATGTGAAATATCTTGGTTGATTCGTTGTAGTTTGTTTGTCGGCATAGTTTATACCTCAATTTGCTCCATAGTGAAGGCTTCGATGATATCGCCAATCTTCACATCATTAAAGTTCTCAATGGCGATACCGCACTCATAGTTTGTCGCAACTTCTTTCACATCATCCTTAAATCTGCGGAGAGACGCCATATTCCCCTCATGGACTACGATGCCATCCCGCACAAGCCGTACCTGACAGCCGCGGACAATCTTCCCGCTCTGCACATAACAGCCACAGATCGTCCCGATGTGTGACACTTTATAGGTCTCCCGCACTTCCGCTTGACCCAAAACAACCTCGCGGAACTTCGGCGCAAGCATCCCCTTCATGGCCGATTCAATCTCATTAATCGCGTCATAGATTACCCGATACATCCGCATATCAACCTTGTTGCGGATCGCACTATCCTGCGCCGCAGGCTCCGGACGCACATTAAAGCCAATGACAATCGCCCCGGCAGTATCCGCCAGCATAATGTCGCTTTCATTGACAGCACCAACGGCACAGTGGATCACTCGAACACGGACTTCCTCGTTCTGAATCTTCTCCAGCGCAATCTTAATCGCTTCCGCAGTACCCTGTACGTCCGCTTTGACGATAACGTTCAGGTCTTTGATCTCACCCTGCTTAATCTGGGCAAAGAGATCATCCAGACTGACTTTCGCCACAGGATTCAGAGCCATCTTCTGCTCCGCTTTTCTCTGCTCAGAAAGTTCCCGCGCCATCCGCTCATCGGCAACTGCGTTGAAGATGTCACCAGCACTCGGCACTTCCGCCATACCCATAATTTCCACAGGGATAGACGGCCCCGCCGCTGTGAGTTTCTCACCTCGGTCACTGGTCATCAGACGCACACGCCCAACGGCAGTCCCCGCAATGATGATATCCCCTTGTTTCAGTGTCCCATTCTGCACAAGCCCCGTCATAATCGGACCACGGCCTTTATCCAGACGCGCCTCAATAACCGTACCACGAGCCGCACGATTCGGATTGGCTTTGAGCTCCTGTACCTCAGCAGTCAAGGCAACCATTTCAAGAAGGGTATCAATCCCTTCCCCTGTCTTCGCAGAGATTGGTACAATAATCGTATCCCCGCCCCAGTCTTCGCTGACAAGTTCATATTCAGTAAGCTGCTGCTTAATCTTATCCGGATTCGCATCGGGCTTATCCATCTTGTTGATGGCTACAATAATCGGAATCTCCGCCGCCTTGGCGTGGCTGATGGACTCCACCGTCTGAGGCATAATCCCATCATCCGCCGCAACAACCAAGATCGCAATATCCGTCACCCGCGCACCGCGCGCACGCATAGAGGTAAAGGCCGCATGTCCCGGTGTGTCAAGGAAAGTGATCGGCTTGTCGTTAATCTCAACCTGATACGCCCCAATGTGCTGGGTAATACCCCCCGCTTCACCATGAGCCACTTGCTCATTCCGGATCCGGTCAAGGAGGCTGGTTTTCCCATGGTCAACGTGGCCCATTACAACCACAACGGGTGCCCTCGAAACAAGATCTTCCTCTTTATCTTGGGTATCGTCAATGAGCCGCTCTTCAATGGTCACAACCACTTCCCGCTCAACAACACAACCAAGTTCCATCGCCGCAAGTGCCGCGGTGTCATAGTCAATCACATCAGAGAGGGATGCCATAATCCCATTCTTCACAAGCCAGCCCACAACTTGCCCGCCTGTTTTCTTCATCCGAGTAGCAAGCTCTGATACAGAAATCTCATCCGGGATCAGCACTCTGGTCTTCGCCTTCTTCGCAGCCTCCATCTGGAGACGGGTCATCTTATCCCGCTCTTCCTGACGGCGTTTCGCGCTTGGCATTTGCTTTCTTTGGTTCCGCTTGCCAAACTTCTCTTTCCCCTGCTGCATATCCTTCGAACGCGTAGTCGGCACCAAGGTGTCGAGACGTTCGTCGTATTTGTCAATGTTAATCGTAGCGCCTGACGTGTCAATCACGCGCTTCTCCGGTTTCTGTGTGCTCCGCGGCGCGCTTGCCTTGGTATTCACAGACCCAGTCACAGCGGCAGGCGCAGACACAGGTGTCGGAGCAGTCCCGGCAGGTGTTACCACTTCTGCTGGCGCTGCCTTTTCCGTTTTCTCAGCCTGTTTCGCCTTTGGAGCCTCTTCCTGTTTGACCGACCCAGCCGGCGCCACGTAAGTGTCCGCATAGACTTCTTCTATGCTCTCAATCTGGTTGCGCTCCGTAAGATACGCAAAAATCAGGTCAAGCTCCCGCTCCTCCAGAACCTGCATGTGGTTCTTCGGTTTTGTGGCATACTTTTCCAAGATCTCGGAAACATCCTTCGACCCCAGTCCAAAATCTTTCGCCACCTCGTGTACGCGGTATTTTATCATTCTTTCGTCCTCCTCTTGCCTGATTGAGTGTCCCTCGGTCGTTTCCCCCCGGCAGATCTTGCGGTTTTCTTCGACTTCCGCCGCTCCGCCCGTTCATTCCGTGCTTCCAAGGCCTCTGATAGCGCATTATATCGCTCATGATCTACCTCAGCCAGTTTATTCGCAAAGGCCCAGGAAAGTCCCGGATCCAAAAACGCAACAATCGCGCAAGCGGCACGTCCGATCGACCTGCCAAGCTCTGCCTGTGTGTAAGGAAGCTCCACATAGAGCCCATTACACCGCTCCGGCATACTCCGTGCCCGCTCAAACAGCCGTTCACTGGCGTCTGACGCCACGCAAATGAGCCGCGCCCGCTTCTCAAAAACCGCCTCTGACACTTCCGTGTCCCCGGCTACGAGTTTCCCCGCCTTATAGGCCAGACCAACTAGCCCCAGTCCTTTACTCATTCCGTCTCCTCCAGCATCTGCGCAAGCAGTGCCGTCTCCAGTTCCTCTGAAATGGGGCTAGAAAATACACGTTCCAATGCCCGCGTCTTACGCGACCGCTTCAAACAGGCAGCCGACATACAAACATAAGCCCCCCGCCCCGGTGCCTTGCCCACCAGATCAAGAGATATCATCCCCTCTGGTGACTTCACCACCCGGACAAGTTCTGCTTTCGGCTTCATCTCACGACAGCCGGTACACATCCGCATCGGAACACGCTTTGTCATAGGCTAATTCCCATCCGGTCCGATATCAATCTTATATCCGGTAAGCCGCGCCGCAAGCCGGGCGTTTTGCCCCTCTTTGCCGATGGCGAGACTCAGCTGATCGTGAGGCACAATCGCGCGGCAAGCTTTCTCAGCACCGGGAGCCAAGATAATCTCAATCACCTCAGCCGGAGCCAAAGCCGCCCCGATAAACTGAGCCGGATCATCACTATACTGGATGATATCAATCTTCTCCCCGCCCAGTTCATCCACAATCGCCGCAACACGTCCGCCTCTGGGGCCAACGGAAGCGCCAACGGGATCCACTTGATCGTCCTGAGAAGAAACCGCCATCTTCGTCCGGCTCCCGGCTTCACGGGCAATGCTCACAATCTCAACGGTACCATCCCCAATCTCCGGCACTTCCAGCTCAAAGAGACGCTTCACAAGCCCCGGATGGGTGCGCGAAATCAGCACCTGAGGCCCACGAGTACTGCGGCGCACTTCTAAGACATACACCTTCACCCGGTCACCCTCACGGAGCACTTCACCCCGCACCTGCTCATTGGGAGAAAGCATGGCCTCTGTGGTCTCCCCATCAGAACCGATCCGAACAGACACACTGCCGGAACGTGGATCAACCCGCGTAACCACACCCGTAATAATCGCATGCTCCTTGGAGTGGAACTCATCATATACCATCCCCCGTTCCGCTTCGCGAATCCCTTGGATGATAACCTGTTTTGCCGCTTGAGCCGCAATGCGCCCAAACTTCTTCGTCTCAATTGGGATATTAATTTCATCCCCGATGTCCGCAGTCTTGCTATACTGCTTCGCCTCATCGAGAAGCATTTGCGTATCCACATCTTCCACTTCTTCGACCACGGTCTTGCGAATATAGAGCTCAATCTTCTGCTCCGCTTCATCCACATGGACAAAGAGATTCTCACTCGCCGTCGGATGGTCTTTCTTCAGAGCAGCCAAAAGCGCCTGATTGATCCGGTCTAGCATATAACTCTTGCTGATCCCTTTTTCCCGCTCGATATCATCAAGCGCCGCGAAAAATTCTGCATTCATGATAGTTAGTCCTCCTAAGCGATGCGTAAGCGTACCATCGCAATATCCTGTTTTAGAAATTGAAGAGCCTCACCCTTCACATCAAGGGTCACATCCCCATCTTCATAAGAAACCAAAGTCCCCACATGCTCTTTAGAGCCCTGGAGCGTTCGATAGAGTTTAACCTCAATCAGCCTTCCCAAAAACTGCTCAAAGTCCCGAGGCCGCTTGAGCTGCCGTTCCGCCCCGGCTGATGATACCTCAAAGGTATACTGCCTCGGAATCACATCCAGCTCATCAAGCAGCGGATCCAGTGTGCGGCTGACCTTTTCACAGTCTTCAATGGAAACGCCCTCTGTCTTGTCAATATACACCCGCAGAAACCATTGCCCCGCTTCCTTCACATACTCCACGTCCCAAAGACTGCACCCAAGGTCTAAAACCACTGGCTCTGCAAGCTTTATAACAGCTTCTGTTACTTTGTTCATAAGGCGATTCTCCAATCGGTAAGAATCCAAAAATGAGCTTAAAGAACGGAGTGGGGATTCCCACTCCGTCAACTCTTTCTTACTACTTGATCCATTTTAGCACAGAACGCCCCTCAATGCAAGGGGGATATGTGCTTTTCTTTGTCTTTTTCAGGCAGATCTCCATGTAGGGCGCGGCGACCCGACGCGCCGGATGTCAAGTTTGTACTGCATAGCCGATTTCGCGTTGAAATTGTAACAGCGGGACGCTGAGGACAGCGTCTCCTATGGGTGCAAATCATAGACCGACACACTACACATACAACAAAAAAAGACCCGCCATCACCAGATAGCAGGTCTCTTCTCCTATTCTTCCGCCACCCAAGGCATAAACGTGATCCCCTCGCCGACAAGCTGTACCACGCCGTCTTTCCAGACCCATGTCCGCAGATTCTCTTCCTCAATCTCAACACCCCGCGTTAGCCAAGGGTTCAGATATGTATTGACCATCTCAAGCCACTCATCCAACACAATAACCTGATAATAAACACCGCCAATTAGCGCTTCCAGATTGGGCATGGTGAGGAAGGTGATATTCTCACTGTCAATATTCGACAGCTCATTGGCATACCAGAGGATAGACCCAAGTGCCAGATCTGTCTTCACATTGTCTGAGAAAATCCGGATCAGCTCTGGAATTCTCAGTACATTGTGAACCTGCAAAAGCTCCCGTGCCAAGGCTCCCATGAAATCCTGCTGGGTTCTGATCCGGCCGAGGTCACCATCCACATAGCCCGCAGTCCCTGCATTGTTCTGCCGCCAGCGAACAAGATGTAATGCCCGCTCCCCGTCTAAGAGCTGATAGCCCGGCTGTAGGTCGATATATAGGTCTTGGAAAGGATCATGATAATGCATCCGGCGCGGCACATCAAAGTAAACACCTTCAATGGCATCAACCAATCTTATAAATGCCTCCATGTCAATGATGACATAGTTGTGTATCCCAAAGCCTGTCATGGCTTCCATGGATTCCATCAATCGATCAATCGATCCTCCCGTCCACGCATACACGGAATTGATTTTCAGTCCCGTCCAAGGCTCATTCGCCTTCAGATCCCGGGGAACGTTTACTACATTTACCCTACCGTTTGTGACGTCCATGGAAACAAGCATGATGGTGTCACTGAGCCCATATGTACCCACGTTGTCCTGCCCGGCAACCATGAGTGTAAAAATCTCCGGAAACTCCGGCTCTTCCTCCTCAGGCGGCTCTTCTTCCTCAATCGGAGGCGGTGTCTCTTGGGGACCCGGTGTCGGACGGGGCGGCATTACAAACTCCGGTATGTCCGGCGGACGAATGAAAAAGGTTGTAAATGCATACACGCCGCCTGTCCCAAGCACAGCCAAAATCAGCAGAATAATGATAACTTTCCGCACCTTCCCACCTTTTTTTTCAAAGTGGGCGGCGTTTCGTTTCGTGCCAAAAATCTTCATAATAACAAATTCTCCATGTCAAGTCGCGCGCTTCGACAGAAAACGCGGTACCAGTATAGCACAATATAAGGAAAGATGGGATAAAAAATCGAAATTTATCCCAAAACTTTGTTCGGATACTGAAGCATCTTCCCTTCCCAAGTCTTGAGTGTCACCGTGTCTTCATCCCGACCAACGATCGTGTCAGGCAAAAGCGGAATCTTCCCAAGCCCACCGGGCGCGTTTACAATATAGGTCGGGATCGCCATCCCGCTGGTACGTCCGCGGAGATGCGCCATGATCTCTAAGCCCTCATCAATGCTGGTAGAAAAATGCCGCGTACCCCGCACATTCTTCGCGTGGAAGATGTAATAAGGCCGCACTCTTGCTTTCATCATCTCATGATTGAGACACTGTACCACATATTTATCCGCGTTGATTCCCCGAAGCAAAACCATCTGGTTCCCAAGGGGAACCCCAGCCTTCGCAAGCCGACCGCAAGCCGCGACAGCCTCCGGCGTGAGCTCTTTCGGATGATTGAAGTGGGTATTCAAATAAATCGGATGATTTTCTTCTAAAATTTCAAGGAGCTCCGCGTCAAAACGCATAGGCATGGTAACTAGCGTCCGCGTCCCGATGCGAATCACTTCTACGCTCTCGATCTCGCGGAGGCTTCTGATGATATAGCCAATCTGTGCATTCCCCAAAGCCAAGGCGTCTCCGCCTGTGATCAAAACATCGCGGATTTCCGGATTATCCCGAATATATTGGAAGCTCTCTTCTAAGGCTTCTTTGGTGACGTCTAGATCTGCATCCCCAATTCGGCGTCTACGCTGACAGTGTCTGCAATACATGGCACAGGCATTTGTCACATTCAGGATCAAACGATCCGGATACCGCCGTGTGATAATCCCCGCCGGATTTGTAAACTCCTCCGCCATAGGGTCGTCTTCCCCTGTCATGTCCGCCATCTCCTGATCCGTCGGAATAGACAGCGCCCGGATCGGATCGTGGGGATCCGCAGGATCGATAAGCGCCAAGTAGTAAGGCGTGACTGCAAAACGGTATGTCTCCGCAACTTCGGCAAGACTTTTCCGCTCGGCTTCACTCAGGTCTAAAATCTGAGCCAAGGTATCCACATCGTCGATACGCTTACGCATTTGCCATTTCCAGTCGTTCCAATCGGCTTCTGTGCCGTCTAAGAGCGCCAGCAGCTTGGCTTTTTGCACCTCATACAAGTCGATACAGGCTTGATCCATCCCCTTTGGGATATGTTTTTTGGCTTCCCTATAGTCTGTCGTAAACGCAGAAAGCTCCCGCGCACGCTGAAGCGAAATGTCTCGGGATGAAGGGCGTCTGTCTTGTTCCGTCATATGAAGTCCCTGCCTTTCTACGAGTAGATGTTCTAGCGTATACACTCCCTCGTCAAGAGAGAGATAACTTATATTTTACCATAAGTCTAGCTGTATGAACAGAACAATTTCAGGAAATTAGGCGTGAAGTTGATTTTGGTCGAAAATCCGCAGACCCAATCCTCATTGTACCACAACTTACACAAAAACAAGAGAGATTTCTGCTCTGCACGTAGATCCTGCTCCTTCTAGAGACACAAAAAAGCATTGGTTCGTTCCGTTCGGCGCGGCCATTCTATCATGAGAGTATAAATCAATTATTAGAAAGGATTTTGCCAATGAATATCTCTGAGAAGATCAAAACCTACTTGAAAGAAACCGGCCGCACCCAGACCTTTCTCTGCAAGAGGACTGGTCTCACACCAAGTGCAATCAGCCTCGCCCTCTGCGGCAAACGGCATCTGCGCTTAGATGAATATTTCAAAATCTGCAAAGCACTCCAGCTAGATCCAAGCTTTTTTCTCTAGGTCTCGCCGCATAGAAGAGGATTGACAAGAAAAGGAGGATCCATGACAAAAGAACGGCTCAGTCAGCTTATTTGGCTCAAGCTGGAGATTGAAGAACTATCAAACCGTGTCCGCAAGATCGAAAACGCCCTCTCCGGACGCACGTCCCGCATTGATTCCATGCCCTGGCTCGGCGGCTCAAAAGACATCGTGGGCGATCTCATCCCCGAACTCGGCGCCCTAACAGACAAGCTCCTCCAAAGCCGCAAACGCGCCGTGGAGGAATTTGCGGTGTTACAAACATTCATCAACGAGATTGACGATAGCCAAGTGCGGCTCATTTTCACCATGCGCTACTTAGACGGCTACAGCTGGCACCAAGTCGCCTGGCGCTTAGGCGGAAACACCGCCGATAGTGTACGGATGGTGCACAATCGGTATCTAGCGAGGCTTGAGGGATAGGGTGTGTATTAGGCGCGAAAGACCAACGCCTCCTTTTCCAACTGACGCCCCAAGAGCAAAGCGATTGGCCCGGCGGAAGGGGTGCCTGTGGTGCAAAAGAGGTGGCAGGCGAAGCCTGACGGAGGATTTCCATATGTTAGCAAAAACTAAACTGAAAGGGCAATCCTCAGTCAGCATAGCACGACAGCTCCTTTGGAAAAGGAGCCTAGGAACCTAAGAAAACACCCACCACCCACAACAAAAAACCTCCCACCACCCGGTGAGAGGCCCTCGCCTAATCATCATGCCGTCTCAAAATCGCCTGCCTCGGCACCTGGATCGGCAAGCGCATCCCCACCTGCCGCATGGGATGGGGTGCGATCTCAATCGGCTCCCCCCGCTCATCCTGCATCGCCTCCAAAACAAAAGATACCGGCAAGGCGTCAGGTGTTACAATCTCCAAGGTATCTCCCACAGAGAAACGATTCCGCTGTGTCACCGTGGCAAATCCATCCCCATCACAAGCCTCCACCACCCCGATCACAGTGGAACCCCGGATGTAGGAAGCGTCCCCCACATGCTGTCCACCACCGGACTGGTCAAAGTAAAAACCGGTAGAGTAATGCCTATGGCTCACATGCTCAATTTCCCTGATCCAAAGCGGGTCAATCGGCTGACCCGAGGCAATGCAGTCCAGCGCCTTCCGATACGCATTCGTCACAACAGCGGCATAATAAAAACTCTTCGCCCGCCCCTCAATCTTGAGGCTATCCACCCCTGTCTCAGCAAGGGCTTCCAGATGTGCAATCATGGAGAGATCCCGGGCATTCATAATATGAGTGCCCTCTGTATCTTCCATAATCTCCATATACTCACCCGGTCGAGACTCCTCCACCAGATGATATTTCCAACGACAAGGCTGGGCACAGCTCCCTTGGTTCGCGTCTCTCCCTGCCAGATATTGACTAATCAAACAACGCCCGGAAAAAGACACACACATCGCCCCATGGACAAAGACCTCCGTCTCAAGTCCCGCGGGCTTTTTCGCGCACAGTTCGGCAATTTCAGAGAGACTCATCTCCCGCGCCAAGATCACACGGCTTGCCCCCATGTCATACCAAGCACGGGCGCTCTCTGTGTTCAAAATCCCCGCCTGGGTACTGATATGCCGCTGCACCTTCGGCGCATACCGGGAAGCCATGGCAAATACCCCGATGTCCGCCGTGATAAGGGCATCTACCCCCACATCCTGCGCAAGTTCCAGAAAGGCCGGAAGCTCCGCCAAATCCCCATTCCGGGGGATGGCGTTACAAGTCAAATAAACCTTCACATCCCGGGCGTGGGCAAGCACCACAGCTTGCCTAAGCTCACTCTCGTCAAAGTTTCCCACAGCCGCCCGCATCCCAAATTGCTTGCCTGCGAGATAGACCGCATCCGCCCCATAGAGGAGTGCAAACTCCAGCCGCTCCATATCCCCCGCAGGGGCCAATAGTTCAGGTATTCTCATCAATCAAAGACTCCAAAGTGAGCAAAGTCCGGCGTGTTGAGGAATGCGTTATGCTCTGCATAGGTGCGGGTAAAGACGTGACGATCTCCGTCTACGTGGAGGGCATAGAACATAAAGTTCGTACTCTCCGGTCTCAGTGCCGCGAGTATCGCCGCCATCCCCGGATTCGCAATCGGGCCATAGGGCAAGCCGATCACATGATAGGTGTTATACGGACTATCCGCATGGGCGTTGATCACCGCGAGAGTCAAAAACTCCATGGGTGCATCTAAGAGATACTGGATGGTGGCGTCAATGTTCAGATGCCAATCTTGATTAATCCGATTCCAAATGACAGACGAAATCATCGGCATCTCCGCCACACTCGCCGTCTCCCGCTCAATCATAGAGGCGATATTCAAAATCTCATGCAAGGTAAAGGGGCTTTCCTCTACCAGATCATATACTTCGTTCTGATTCATCCGCACATTGAAGTTGCGGAGCATGGTCCGAATAACAGACTCCGGATTTTGTCCTCTGAAAAAGGTATAGGTGTCGGGGAACAAATACCCCTCCAAACGGTTCATCGTGGTCATCGGCAAACCAGCAAGGAACTCAAACTCATCAAAGGCGACATTGTCTGCCGCATATTGAAGTGCCTCGGCAGTGGCAACACCGTTTGCCTCCAGCAAACTAAAAATCTGCCGATTCATGAGTCCCTCAATAATGGTGACATTCACCTCAATGAGAGCCCCCGTCCTCTGGTTCATACTCCCAATCATCGCCCGGTAATCCGCAGAACTCACATGATAAATCCCCGGTTGAATCCTGCCAGCATAGTTAAAGAGAGCCGCTACTCTGCGGAATAGCCATTGGTGCTGTATGAGCCCCTGCTCATAGAGTTCCTCTGCTACATCGTCGATCGTAAAGCCTTCCGGTATCGTCACCTCAGCGACAAAGTCCTCCACTGTAAGCCCAAGCACATCATCCGCCAGCATCCATCCCAAAAAGGCAATGATACTCGCAATACTCAAGATGAAGGCCGCATACATGAGACCGCCCATAAGTCCCGTGCGTCTTCTGCGTCTCACACTGAATATGCGCTGATCGTCGCTTTTCTGGCGGCGTCTGGGTTCTTCTTCCTCGTCGTCATATACATCATAGGCCTGATCCGCGTCTTCCCCCATGAAGTCCTCGTCAAGGGCAAACCCTTCATATTCGACTGAAGGCTCCCCTCCATTGGTATAGGCGGCAATATCCTCTAAACCATCCGGAAGCACACTCGTGGTACCAAAGTCATCGGCATTGGGATCAAAGTATCTCTCATCAATTTCAAATGAGTCTCCCTCGCTGATAGCCTCCTCAGGGGGCTCTTCCAACACAGGAGAATACTCCGTGTCCAATAGTTCCGAGGACATCTCATTTTCAAATTCATCGAGAATGTCATCCCAGTTTTCGTTCTTATTTTCAGACATGTTCATCAGCTCCTTGATTTGCCTCAGACTGTGAGTCACCACTCACTTGAGATTCGCATAATATACCTCAGATGGGTAGCCAAGAGGGTTTCATCCATCCCACAAAAGAGATTGCCTCTTGTCCACTAATAGACTTGATTCTGCGCAATGGGACAATAGGAATACCTGACATAGAAATCATAACAGAACAGCCCTAGCGCAGGGGGCGGAATGGAGTACATCTATGTTCAATAACGGTTTTGGCGGCGGCGGTTGCTGCTGGATCATCATTATCATCATCCTATTATGTTGCTGCTGCGGCGGTAACGACTTTGACGGATGCGGCTGTAATCGCGGCGGTTGCGGCTGCTGCTAGTCTTCCCAATCCCCCGGGGCTTCGATACACGGAGCCCCGCTTTTTTATAGGGCTTTTTCCAAAATATCCAGAATCTCCCGATGAATCTCCGCCACAGAGCGCATCTGATCACCCTCTGCACAACATACCCGATGCCAAGCGAAGAATTCTGCCGCATCCTGTGCTGTCTCTGCACATTGTGCGAGATAAGCCCCGCCCGTCTCATGGATATCGGGAGATGTTCCGGTCTTCGCCTCTCTCTCCCGCATGTTCCGGCTTGCGATTGCAATCGGCACATCCATGTATAAGACGATATCCGGCCTAGGAAGTTCCATTTTCTGGCTCTCAAAATCATCCAGCCACTGAAAAAATGCCTGACGCGCCGCACCGCTGAACTTAGAACCCTGATGCACCGCATTCGAGGTCGTATAGCGATCCGCCAGAATCAAGTCACCCCGCCGATAGGCCTCGCCCCAAACCTTCTTATAAGAGGCATAGCGATCTACTGCGTAAAAAGTCGATGCCGCATAGGCATTCACATCATCGGGATTCTCACCGAATGCACCATCCAAATACATACGCAACAAGGCCGAGCTGGGCTTATCATACTGGGGAAAACGAATACGGGTATAGTCCCGCCCCAGCTGATCCAAATGATCACAAAGCAACTGAAACTGCGTACTTTTCCCGCTGCCGTCTATTCCTTCAAATACAATCAGGCTCATCTCTTGCCTCCTCGGATTCTCTGGCCGATCACGGCAAACAGAAATAATGGCAGTTTGATCATCCGTTTTGCACGGCGCGGATCTTTCAGCAAGCGGTAAAGCCATTCCAGTCCGAGCCTCTGCCAACCCTTCGGCGCACGTTCCACCTCGCCGGCAAACACATCCATCGCTCCGCCGAGTCCTGCCATGAGTCCCACACCCAGAGTACCTTGATACTTCGCCATCCACTGCTCTTGCCTTGGAGCACCCAAGCAAACCAAAAGCAAATCCGGCTGCATTTCACGAACTGCAAGCGCCGCAGTCTCCGGATCACCATATCCATCTGCCACACCCAAAACCCGAAGTCCCGGATACTGGTCTTCCAAACGCTTCCCCGCCCGCACTGCCACACCGGGCTTTGCGCCATAGAGGAATACCGATTGCGAACGCGATGCCATCTCTGCAAAGAGTGCCGACGCAAAGTCAATCCCCGGCACCCGCCCTTTGAGAGGGTGCCCAAGTATCTTCGCACCCATGGTGATGCCCACTCCGTCAGCCAGTACAAGCCGTGCTTCAGAAACAAGTTTTGCAAAATCCGGATTCTCCCTGCAAAGCCAGACAATTTCCGGGTTCGGCGTCACCACATAGCCCCCGCCGCGACACTGGATTTCATCCAGTGCCAAGGAGACAGCTTCTTCCATGGTCAAATCATCAAAGCCAACACCCAAAACCCCAGTCCGCACGAACCTTCCTCCATTGTTTGTAGTTCAAATCAATCATAGAAGAGTATATCACATTCCCAACAGATTGTCCACGCATTCTAATGTGGCGCAGTGGAACCCAAAGCCTCCTTTCCCAAAGGAGGTGTCAGGCGGAGCCTGACGGAGGATTCAATCTTTGCAGAAAGCTTACAAAAGGGCAATCCTCAGTCCACTGCGCGGACAGCTCCTTTGGAAAAGGAGCCCAAGTTTCTAATCAATACAAAATTTGAGCATACTTAAATATATAAAACCCTATCCATTCCGCAATTAATTGTGCATACTCATCTATCATTTCATGCACTCATTCTTGACAAAAAACCTCCCACAGTGTACTGTGGTTGTTAAGAAATCGAGTCAAAGGGAGTCTATACTATGATTATAATCAGCCTAAAAGACGGCACCAAAATCGAAGTCGCCCCGGGTAGCACCTGTTTACAAGTGGCAGAAGGCATCTCAGCAGGCCTCGCCCGCATGGCAATGGCAGCGGAACTGGACGGTCAACTAGTCGATCTCAGCACCCCCCTCACCAAAGACGCCACCCTCAGCATCCTCACCTTCGCAGACGAGGGCGGCAAACACGCCTACCGCCACACCGGATCCCACGTCTTAGCCCAAGCTGTACTCCGGCTCTTCCCCGAAACCAAATTAGCCATCGGCCCCGCGATTAAAGATGGCTTTTACTACGACTTTGACTCAGACATCACTTTCACACCGGAAGTCCTTGAGAAAATCGAAGCAGAGATGCGAAGCATCGTCGGTGAGAAGCTGGAAATCGAAACATTCACTCTTCCCCGAGGAGAAGCCCTCAAACTCGTAGCGGACGAGCCATACAAAGTAGAACTCATCGAAGGCCTCCCCGAAGGCGAGGAAATCAGCTTCTATCGCCAAGGCGAGTTCACCGACCTCTGTGCAGGCCCTCATCTCCGTAGTACCGGCGATCTCAAGGCAAACGCCCTATGCCTCCTAAACTGCACCGGCGCATACTGGCGGGGAGACGCAGACAATAAAATGCTCCAACGCATCTACGGCACCTGTTTCCCCAAAAAAGCAGAGCTAGACGAATATCTAGAGCGTCTGGAAGAAGCCAAAAAGCGCGACCACCGGAAGCTTGGCAAAGAACTGGGTCTCTTCCTGTTAAAAGACGAAGGCCCCGGCTTCCCCTTCTTCCTCCCCCATGGACAAACCGTGAAAAACGAGCTAATCGACCACTGGCGCCGTGTCCACCGCCACGCAGGTTACCAAGAAATCGGCACCCCCATCATGCTAAACCGCACCTTATGGGAGCGTTCCGGCCACTGGGGACACTATGCCAAGAACATGTACACCAGTGAGATCGACGAAATCGACTTCGCCATCAAACCCATGAACTGCCCCGGCAGCATTCTGGTCTACGAAGCGGAACCCCGCTCCTATCGCGACCTTCCCTTCCGCATCGGCGAACTCGGCCTCGTCCACCGTCACGAACTATCCGGCGCTCTCCACGGTCTCATGCGAGTGCGAGCCTTCACCCAAGATGACGCCCACATCTTCATGACACAGGAGCAGATCAGAGAGGAAATCAAAGGCGTAGTCGAACTCATTGACAAGATGTACACCCTCTTCGGCTTCAAATATCACATCGAACTCTCCACCATGCCGGAAGATCACCTAGGCGAGGTAGAGACTTGGGACGCAGCCATTGAATCCCTCAAAAACGCCCTAGAAGATCTAGGCCGGGAATACCGCATCAACGAAGGCGACGGCGCCTTCTACGGTCCCAAGATCGACTTCCACCTAGAAGACTGCATCGGCCGCACATGGCAATGCGGTACCATCCAGCTAGACTTCCAGCTCCCAGAGCGCTTCGAAATCGAATACGTAGGCCAAGACGGCGAAAAACACCGCCCGGTTATGATCCACCGTGTCGTCTTCGGCTCTATCGAACGTTTCATCGGCATCCTGATCGAACACTTCGCCGGTGCCTTCCCAACATGGCTCGCCCCCGTCCAAGTCCGCGTCTTACCCATCACCGATCGGGCAAGAGAGGCGGCACAGGCCATCGCAGACCAACTAGAGGGCGCAGACGTCCGTGTAGAGACAGATTTCCGCAATGAAAAAATCGGCTATAAGATCCGCGAGGCGCAAATGCAAAAGATCCCCTACATGCTCGTCCTTGGGGATCGTGAGGTAGAAAGCGGCGAAGTATCCGTCCGCACCCGCTCCGGCGGTGACCAAGGCACCATGCCGGTGGCACAGTTCATCGAGCAGATCAAACAGGAGATTGCAGAGAAGAGACAGTAACAAGGCACAAAAATCCCCTTTGCCGGAAGGCAGAGGGGATTTTTAGTACTTAAAAGCCTCCTTTTGCAACTGACGCCCAAGAGCAAAGCGATTGGCTTGGCGGAAGGGGTGCCTGTGGTGCAAAGGAGGTGGCAGGCGAAGCCTGAGGTCGGATTCAATCTTGCAGAAAGCCTGCAAAGGTCAAGAGCAATCCTCAGTCCGCTTCGCGGACAGCTCCTTTGAAAAAGGAGCCTAGAGTCAAGAACCTTGTTGTACATTGTGGCTTGAGACCCACACCATCCCGCACACATCTCTTGTTCAATCACGTTCGCTCGATTTTGATATAATAATAGCAAGCAAAATCTCACAGCGCCCCATCATTCTCCGCATAAACTGCAAGAAAAAGTAAAAATCCGGAATGCAAAAACAAAAACAACAAACAAACAGCAAAATCGGCTAAAAATCATAAAAAACCAGAAAAACCATCACTTTCACAAGGCATATTTCATTAAAACAACGAAATTAAGGCGTGCAAAAAGGGTAAAAAAGGGACTTCTACAGCACTACTCTCGTCCAAAAAGGAACCCCCCAATCATCACATCCTTTTCGCCATCCCCACAATCAAATCCACAGCCCCATCAAGCCCAGCCGTCGCCGTATTCACACACAAATCATGCCCATGGATCTGCCCCCAATGTTCCCCCGTATAATAGCGGTAATAATTCGCCCGCCCCTTATCAATCCGGTGAATCCGTTCCTTGGCTTCCTTCTCCGTGATCTCATACTCAGCCATCAACCGCTCAACCCGCGCCTCCTCCGGGGCATAGAGAAACACCTTCAAACACCGGGGACGCTCCCGCAAAATATTCTCCGCACAGCGCCCGATAATTACACAAGACTCCTTGTCCGCAAGCTCTTTAATCACCGCCGTCTGCGCAAAAAACGCCTGATCCCCCACTTGGGCATCATACTGATAGAAAAAATTTGTCCCAAGCGCCGCTGTGGAGAGGTGATAGAGAAAACTGCCCTTAGCCTCTTCCTCGCTCTTTTCCAAAAACTCCGGCGCAAGCCCGCTCCGTTCTGCGGCTAATTGCAGCAAAACCTTGTCATAGTAAGAAATCCCAAGCTTTTCCGCCACCTGTTCTCCGATCTTCCTGCCCCCACTGCCATATTCCCGACTGATCGCAATGACGAGATGTTCCATACGACACGCCTCCTTTTTGGTGATCTTGCTAGTCTTCCTTCATTCTATCACAAATGCGCCCGGCACACAATGAGAGTATCTCCGAAAATTTCGGACTTGACAGCGCGGAAAAGTTTGCTATAATAAGCAAGTAAGTTCATGCGGGAGTGACTCAGTGGTAGAGTGTCACCTTGCCAAGGTGAAGGTCGCGAGTTCGAATCTCGTCTCCCGCTCCACCGAAAGTGTCGCCTGTGGGCGGCACTTTTTTCATGTCTGGGAATCATGGGGTATACTCCACGGCTAAGGCATGAACATACAACATGCAAAACATCCTGTAGGGGACGCTGTCCTCAGCGTCCCGCAAAGGTTTCAAACCGCATACAAACAGGGATCTTGGCGCAGACACCAGGACGCTGAGGACAGCGTCCCCTACAAAGTGACATGCATTCTCGTGCAAAATCATAGTCATGCATCGACGTGGAGTATGATCCAACATCGATAATCAAACAGCTTTCCCACAAGGAGGAACCAAGTCTTGAGAGAAATCACCACTACCCAAATCACCGAACAAATCCGCACCCTCTGCATGGAGGCCAACTACCGCCTACCAAAAGATGTTGCCGACCGCCTCTGCACGGCCTGTGCCGAAGAGCCATGGCAACCAGCGAAAGAAACCTTAGAACGCCTAATCGAAAACATGGAGATCGCCGCCAGAGAAGATATGCCCGTCTGCCAAGACACCGGCATGGCCTGCGTCTTCCTAGAGATCGGTCAAAACCTCCGCATCACTGGAGGCGACCTCTACGAAGCCGTCCACGAGGGCGTAAGGCAGGGATATGAAGACGGCTATCTGCGGAAATCCACCGTAGGCGACCCCCTCCGCCGTATAAACACCGGAGACAACACCCCCGCCATGATCCACGCAGACATCGTCCCCGGCGACAAACTCACCATCACAGTAGCACCCAAGGGAGCCGGCAGTGAAAACATGAGCCGCCTCGTCATGCTGACCCCCTCTGCGGGCAAAGGGGGCGTCATAGACTTCGTACTGGAAACCGTAAAACTCGCAGGCCCCAATCCCTGCCCCCCTATCGTAGTCGGCGTGGGCATCGGCGGCAGTTTTGATGTGGTGACAGCCCTAGCCAAAAAAGCCCTCCTCCGCCCTATGGATCAACCGAATCCGGATCCCTTCTATCAAGAGATGGAGGCAGAACTCCTGACCAAAATCAACGCCCTCGGCCTCGGCCCCCAAGGCTTCGGCGGACAAAACACCGCCCTCGGCGTCAACATCGAGACCTATCCCACACACATCGCCGCCCTGCCTGTGGCGGTTAACATCAACTGCCACGTGACACGTCACATGACCGTCACACTGTAAAGGAGGGCATATACATGGACATCCGCATCGAAACGCCCCTAACGCTAGAGACAGTAAAGAGCCTAAAAGCCGGAGACGCCGTCCTCCTCTCCGGTACCATCTACACCGCCCGAGACGCCGCCCACAAACGTCTGATCGAAGCCTTAGACCGGGACGAGGAATTACCGATTCCGATCAGGGATGCCATCATCTACTACGTAGGCCCCACCCCGGAACGCCCCGGCGGGGTAATCGGCTCCGCAGGCCCTACCACCAGCTACCGTATGGACGCCTATGCTCCCCGCTTGATCGAGTTAGGCCTCCGCGGCATGCTGGGCAAAGGTAAGCGCACCCCCGAGGTAATTGCCGCTATGAAAAAACACGGCGCCATCTACTTCGGCGCCATCGGCGGAGCCGCAGCCCTCCTCTCCAAATGCATCACCGCCTGCGAAATCGTCTGCTACGAAGATCTAGGAGCCGAGGCCATCCGCAAATTGACAGTGAAAGACTTCCCCGCAACAGTAGTAATCGACGCCGAGGGCAACAATCTGTTCGAGATCGGTGTGAATGCGTATCTAGATTCGCTGTAAACCGTAAATTTGTAGGGGTTCATCCTCTGCAAATTTACAAGGATGCTCCTGTAGGGGCAAACTGTGTTCGCCCGCGCCCTTACTGCCCTGCTAACTGTAGCCGCGGGCGACTACAAGTCACCCCTACAAAAATCCCCCTTATTTTGATAGAAATCAAAATAAGGGGGATTTCACATGCATGAGCAAATTCAATAAATCTGCACTTGCTGTTAATTTTACATCTATGAGCAAGCTCAATTTACCAGCTTCCCCACATCCATCACCAGCACCCGATCACAGATCTCCTCCACCACCGCCATATCATGAGAGATAAACAAATAAGAAAGCCCCATCTCCCGCCGAAGCTCCCACAAGAGATCCAGCACTTGCGCCTGCACCGTCACATCCAGCGCCGAAACCGGCTCATCTGCAATCAGAAGCCGCGGCTTCAGGATCAGCGCCGCCGCAATACTCACCCGCTGCCGCATCCCGCCGGAGAGCTCCCTCGGATACAGCCCCAAATGCCGCTCCCCAAGACCAACACGCTCCAACATTTCCACCACAAGGCGCCACCGTTCTCTCCGATCTCTCATACCAGATAGAATCAACGGCTCCTCTACTGTCTGCCCCACTGTCATACGAGGATTGAGAGCCGTATAAGGATCCTGGAACACCATCTGCGGCCGCTCCGAGTGATGGATGATCTCCCCTGTGTAATCCGTCTCCAGCCCCAAGATCACGCGAGAGAGCGTAGATTTCCCGCATCCGCTCTCCCCTACAAGACCGAGGATCTCCCCCTCCATCAGGTCAAAGGAAACATCAAAAAGCACCTGCCGTCTTTTGCGCTTTGCAAAAAAGCCTTTCCCGCGATCCTGATAGAATGCATTCACATTCCGAACTTCCAAAACCGGCTCATTCACGCCGCCGCCCCCTTCCCGGGATAGAGTCCAAAAGCTTCTTCGTATACGCCTCTTTGGGATCTGTAAATAAAGCCTCCACATCCCCCTGCTCCACAATCCGCCCATTCTGCATCACAATTGTCCGCTGACAGATACTGCGGATCACTTGCAGATCATGAGAAATAAACAAAATCCCCATCCCTCGCTCATCTCGCACCTTCTGCAAAAGTGCAAGAATCTGAGCCTGTGTGCGGACATCCAAAGCCGTGGTGGGTTCGTCACAGATCAAAAGCTCCGGCTCCGTAATGAGCGCTGCCGCTAACATCGCCCGCTGTCGCATCCCACCGGATAGCTCGTGGGGATACTGATTGTAAACCCGCTCCGGATCTGATAATTCCATAGCCGCCATCGCCTGAATCGCCATAGCCCGTCTCTCAGCTTTCGATACACTGCTATGAATCCGAAGCCCCTCCTCCACCTGCCGTCCGACTTTCATCAGCGGATTGAGCGCACTCTTCGGCTCCTGAAACACCATAGAAATCCGCTTACCTTGGAGCTTACGCATCTCCTCAGCGGATAGTGTGAGAATATCCCGCTCCTGGAACAAAATCCGCCCCGAAACCTCCGCCAACCGTCCTCTGAGAAGCCCCATAATCGCCCGGGCAGTAACACTTTTCCCGGAACCGGACTCCCCCACGATGCCGAGTATCTCACCGGACGCCATATCAAAAGAAACACCCCGCACCGCCTCATCTATCTCCCGGCGATCTGTAAAGCAGACTTCCAAATCTCTCACAGATAGCATCAGCGACCCCTCCTTCCCTGTAGCCCCTCTGCCAAAAGGGAAAAGGCAAAGATCAAAAGAACTATCGTCACCCCGGCAGAAATCGCAATCCAAGGTGCAAGAAACAGATAGCCCTGACTCTCCGAAAGCATCCGCCCTAAACTGATCTCAGGGGGCTGCACACCGAGCCCAAGAAAACTCATACTCGCTTCTGCGAGTACCGCATTATTAAACCCAATCGCCAGCGCCCCAAAATAGACCGGCAAGGTATTCGGCAAAATATGCCGCAGCATAATCCGCCAAGGAGAGGCCCCAATGAGTCGCGCCCGTTTTACATAGTCCAAATTCCGGCACCGCAAAAACTCCCCTCGCGCCACCCGGGAGAAACTGGGGATAAATAAAATCCCCAAAATCACAACCACCCGCCCAGTTCCGGAACCAGTCAGACTAATGGCAACAAGAGCTAGGAGCACCGACGGAAAAGCCGTAAGTGCATCTGAAACACGCATCACAATCTCATCTAATATCCCGCCAAAAAATCCGGCAGTCCCTCCGAGCAATAACCCACCCACAGCACCAATCAGCACCGTCCCAAGTGCCACAAAAAGTGTGGTAGACGCCCCATCCAGCACCCGGCTAAACACATCCCGTCCCATGTGATCCGTACCAAATAGATGAGCAAACGACGGCGCCTCTAACCGCGCCCCCGCACCGATTTGCATCGGGTCATAGGGGCGCAAAAAAATCCCACCCACGATGATAAGTAGTAGCATCCCTGCAAGGCACGCACCTGTCAGTAAAGTCACATTTCCTCGTCTCTTCATAGCGTAATCCTCGGATCAATGGCACGGCAAATCAGATCCGTCAAAGTATGGATCGTCATAACAAAAGCCGCAATCATCACCACAAGCGCCTGCACCACCGGATAATCCCGCCCCCCAATGGCACTGACCAAAAGCCGTCCCGCCCCGGGGATAGAAAACACTTGCTCAATCACAATGCTGTCTGTAATCATCATAATGAGGGTAAGTGTTAAAAAAGTCACCACAGGCACCGCAATATTCGGCAACACATACCGATACAATACCCCCCGCTCTGATTCCCCGCGACTCATAGCAGTCTGCACATAGTCACGCCCCATTTCATCCCTCACAGCAGATCGAATCAGCCGTATTACCATCGCAGCCTTGGGAAGCGCAATCGCAAGGGCCGGGAAAAGCATATAAAACCAATATCCTACTACATTCTCACGAAAAGACACAAAATCCGAAGGCGTAAAAAGCCTAAGGCTCATCCCAAATACAAAGGTCAAAATAAGCCCCAAAAACAAAGGCGGCACCGCCATCATAACTTGGCTCAATACCGTCACCAGACCCTGTAGGGGACGATGCCCACATCGTCCCGCCGTAAGGAGCCCAGTCGGCAAAGCAATCACCACAGTCAGCAGAAACCCAAGTCCCATCAGACTACCTGTAATCAGCAGCCGATCCTCCAAAAGCTCCCGCACCGACAACCCGTGGGCATAAGATTGTCCCATATCTCCAAACAAAAACACCCGGAGCCACTCCATATAACGGACAGCAATCGGGCGGTCCAGCCCCATATCCCCACGGAGCACCTCTAAACTCTCCGGCGTAGCATCCACCCCAAGTAAAAGCGCCGCCGGATCTCCCGGAATGATCTGAAAGGCAAGAAAAGCAAGTACAGAGATCAAAAACAAGGTGACAAGAAGCGTCCCTAGTTTCCGCACTACGAATCGCATCTCGTCACCCTTTCTGTTTTGATATGTTGAGGTTTTGTGCCTTTATGTGGCAGTAGATCTATTATTCGGTACATAGGCTCCTTTTTCAAAGGAGCTGTCCGCGAAGCGGACTGAGGATTGCTCTTTGCGAGCCTGTATGAAGTTAAATCCTCCGTCAGGCTTCGCCTGCCACCTCCTTTGAAAAAGGAGGCTTTGGTCACCGTACCTATTAAAACCCACCTACCCCAACCGCCCAAGAATCTCCGCCGGATCCACAGGGACCCCCGTCTCCCCCAGCTTCACCGACGGTTTCGTCTTCCCATGGTAATCGCTCCCACAGGTAATCAGCAGCCCATGCTTTCTCGCCTGCTCATAGAAATACCGGGCAGTCTCTTCATCATGATAACTGCAAAATACCTCCACGCCATCCACACCGGTTCGGATAATTTCATCAAACAAGTCAAATTGCCCCTTCAAGTTATGCCCCGGATGTGCGAGCACCGCTTTCCCGCCGTTCCTCTGCACAATAGCAACCGCCTCTTCCATTTCCGGAAAATCAATCTCCGCATAACAAGGTTTCCCTTGCGCATAGAAATCCCAATAGAAGTTCACAAAGGGATTGTCCGCCCTCATGCCGCCCACACGGTAAGGCAAGAGACGCGTATGATCCAAATACACTTCTTTCCCAAGTAATACTTCCGCAAATACTTCTCCCGTCCAAATACCGCTATGGGAAACGGCATCCAGTTCCGCTTCCGAAAGATCAAACCCAAGCCTCCGTGTCAAAACAAGGCGCTCCCGCGATGCCATACGCTCTCCGGATAAGATACGTCCCTCCAAAGCCGCAAAATCAGGGCTATTCTCATCAATCCCATAACCCAAGAGATGAAAATTCTTCCCCCGAAACCTAGAGTCGATCTCAATCCCGGAGATGTATCTGATCCCAAGCCGATCCGCTTCCATTCTCGCTTCTGCGTTCCCTTTTGCAGAGTTATGATCCGTAACAGACATCACCCGGACCCCAGCCTCTTTGCACCGACGTACCAGCTCTGTCGGTGTAAACTCTCCATCGTCACTAAAAGTCGAATGCATATGCAAATCAATATAGTTTTTCATGCCTACTCCACAAAATGAATCGGCGCCAAGTCCAGCACATAGATCGGATAGAAGGTAAAGCCCCTGAGCTGTCCATTGATCGCTACAAAGTTCACCCGATCCTGCAAAAACACACTCGCCGCCTCATAGGCCAAGATCTCCTGTAGCTCCCTGTAAAGCCGGACCCGCTCCGCATCGTCTGTCGCACCCTGTGCCAACGCGAAGATTCTGTCATACTCCGCAGAGTAGAAATTCGTCATATTCCGCCCATTGTCCGATACAAAACGCTCCAGCATCGACCGAGCAGTAAGATCCCGCGCTGCAATTCCAATCACAGTCGCCTCAAATCGGCGCCCTTGATTGACTTCACTCACCCAATGCGCCCATTCAACCAGATCAATCACCGCATGGATTCCCACAGCACGGAGCTGTTCCACCAAAATCTCCGCCGTGATCACATGAGGCGCATAGTTCGACGGAACTGTAATCGTCAGATCAAAGCCATCGGGAAATCCGGCCTCTGCTAGAAGCTCCCGCGCCCGATCCGGGTCATGGGGATAGAATCCCACAAGCCCCTCATGGAAATAGCGCGGTAAGCCGGGAATCATCATACTCCCGAGGGGATATCCGGCTCCGTCCGCCAAGATATCCATAATCTGCCCGATATCCGCCGCATAGGCCATCGCCCGGCGGACAAGCACATTGTCTAGAGGCGGTACCGCATTGTTCAAATACAAAGCCTGCACCAAAGCAAGGGGTGCCGTCAGATAATAAAAGTCCCCCGGCAACTGCCGCACCATATCTATGGTGAGCAGCGCCGCAATGTCAATCGCACCTGCACTCAGTGCCATCGCCCTTGCTTCACCTGAGCCAAAAATCCGAAATGTGACACGATCCAGATAGGCGGGTTTCCCCCAGTAGTCTGCAAAGCGCTCCAGCACAAAGCTCTCTTGCGGCGTATGAGACACAAAGCGGAAAGGCCCCGTTCCAATGGGGTTCCGTGCTTGATCCTCATAGCCCGCCGGAATGATGGCAATCGTGAGAAAAGACAAAAACTCATTGTCTGGCTCTGCGATCTCAATCTCCACCATGCGCTCGTCTATGGCCTCCACCCTTGTCACAACAGAAAGTGCTGACACGAAAGTGTATACACTTTCTGCGTCAGCACTGCGTTCGATGGAATATACAATGTCTTCTACTGTCACCAAATCCCCATTATGAAAACGTACACCCTCTCGCAAGGTAAACGTGTACACGGTTCCATCAATGGAAAAAGATTCGGCAATCGCCGGAACTAGCTCTCCCTCTGGTGTGGGGCGGACTAATCCCTCAAAGACATTGAACAGCACTTCCCTCGTCCCCGCAGTTCCTGCCGCAACCATCCGGTGTGGGTCAAGACTACTATCTAGGTCCTGTGCAATCCCGACAACAATTTCCCCGCCCATGACGGGAGCCCCCACAGGGGGCATATTGCCGGTTTCGGAAGATGACTCATTCTGCACTCCCTCTCCCCTGCCACCTGAGCAAGCGCTCAGTATAGCGGCGAGAGCTAGCAGGGTGACAAGCAAAATGGCAAGTCTTCTACCACTTTTCATGTTACCAACTCCTAATTTTTAGAATGACATCTCTCCATATTCAATTGTCACTGAGAGTTTACCCGATTTCCCCGAGGAAAGCAAGCCTACTTTCAAAAATAGTTGTAATTATTTTCACAAACACGACAGCTCAAGAGAATCGCCCCCTGATCTGCCGTGCTCATTCTTACTCTTCTTCTGTAGCAGGCGCGTCTGGCACCTCCGCGGCCGGCGCATCGTTACCGCCACTCGGCACTTCCGGTACTTCTGGCTCTTCCGGCTCTACTACGCAAGGAAGCGTCACGGCTTCTTCATAATCACCATCATCGCCATTGTTATAATAGTCGTCACCATTCTCTTCGTCCGCTTCTTCACATTTATAACCAGGCTCTTCTGCTTCATTGCAGTCACAATAGCCATATTCACAATCATAAGGCTCATCCGGCACTACACATGGAAGCGTAACGGCTTCATCATAGCCATGGTCGCAATCATCGTCATATGTATCACACTCCGGCTCTTCCTGAGCAGGAGGTGCTGGCTGTACCGGTACTTGCGGAGCTACTGGTCTCACTGTGAGCTGTACAACAGGAGTCGCCACGTAGATCTCTTCTTCCTCTTCTACGTCTTCCATCACCTCAACCACAACCACTTCCGGAAGCGGAGCCGGGGCAACAGGGGCTTCCGGGACTACAAGGTCAACTTGCATTACGTCTACCGCAGGACCATTTCCATTACATGCTGCAAGTGCAAACACAAGGCATACTGCGAGGAATAAGGCGATAAGTGATTTCTTGTTTTTCATTATGGTAACTCCTTTTGACGACTGGTCTCATATTTGTAAAATATAGTTTACTTCACTTAGATGCAAATTGCAAGCCTTTTTTACAAATTTTTTTCTTACCTTCTCAAAATGATGTATTGACAAGCTGATTTGATTCTAGTATAATGACTAAGCTTTGAGAGATCAAAGCACCCGTGGAAGTATAGCTCAGCCGGGAGAGCACATCCCTTACAAGGATGGGGTCACAGGTTCGATCCCTGTTACTTCCACCAAAAAGGTCAAGGGTATTTACCCAAAATGCTCTTGACCTTGTTCTTTTCACCGAGACGAACCTGTTCGGCTCGGAAAAGGAGCGACGGCTTGACGAAGTGCAGTTTTCGCTCAAAGGGCTTTGCCCGACGGCGGAAACGGAACGTAGCAAGCCGGTAGCGACGCGGCCCAGTAGTTCAGTTGGTTAGAACGCCAGCCTGTCACGCTGGAGGTCGACGGTTCGAGCCCGTTCTGGGTCGCCAAAGAGGGGCATCTTGCCTATATGATACATATACTGTATCTCACGGGTTCAGATGCCTCACCATATGCCTTCGTAGCTCAGTCGGTAGAGCAGCGGATTGAAAATCCGCGTGTCGTTGGTTCGATTCCGACCGAAGGCACCAAATGGGCAGGCGGGGAATCTCCCCGCCTCTCTTTGACAACAGGCTCCACACTCCATGCGGGAGTGACTCAGTGGTAGAGTGTCACCTTGCCAAGGTGAAGGTCGCGAGTTCGAATCTCGTCTCCCGCTCCAGTTCACTACCGGGACAATATGTTCCGAGTAAATACATGGCGACATAGCCAAGTGGTAAGGCAGAGCTCTGCAAAAGCTTTATTCCCCGGTTCAAATCCGGGTGTCGCCTCCAAAACATAAAAATCCGCTCCGAAGGCAAATGCTATGGAGTGGATTTTGCTTTAAACACAAAAATTTAGAAGGAGTGAAGATCATGTTTAGTTTCGGACGAGGCATATCACTAAGCTGGACAGAAACCGTAGAATTATTCGGCACAACACCGATCCTACTAGTACTCATCAGTGCACTGCTGCTTGTAGCACTCGCCATCGGATTTGTTGTTTTGCTAGGTCTTTGGACCTACGCAGATGCCAGCGAACGAACCAATGAGCCCGCCATGTGGACACTAATTGTATTGTTCGTCCCAAGCTTCATTGGCCTAATCATTTATCTGGTAGTCGGCAGAGACAGGGACAGAAGAGGCTCAGGCCGCTTCAAAAAACCTCTAATCGCCACGACAATCTGCTTCGTACTTACATTCATATTTCTGATCGGAAGTCTGATTCATCTCTTATCTTTGGTCGCCGCAGAATTCGGCACATGGTTCTTCTGGTAATTGCCCTTATAACGCAGTCGCACCCCATAGGGGACAACGCCCTTGCCCCTAGACTCCTTTTGTAAAGGAGCTGTCCGCGCAGCGGACTGAGGATTGCCCCTTATGCCCTTTCACGCCCTTATTTCAATATCTTCAACTGCCTCAATAGCCGTTGGAAATCCTCCGTCAGGCTACGCCTGCCACCTCCTTTGGGAAAGGAGGCTTTGGACTTGCAAAACAAAAAAATCCCCACACATCAGGAGGATTCCCTCTTGCATTCCACAACCATTTACGATATAATATCCCTAGACTGATAAGCGCTCAAAAAAATGCGCGATGGCACTGGACGAGCTGCAACTCCCCAGTGTTACAGGTGCTGTGACACCCTTTGAGAGTCGGTTACGCACCATAAAACAATCGAGAAAACAGGCCAACTAAAAATCGAGTCCCCCATCTACATATCAGGTAGATGGGGGATTTTTCCGTCTGTACTCATTGAAAGAAGTTTTTAACAAAGATACCCCTATCGCATCCTCTCTGCTCGTTTCCTTGCGCTATGCTTCGCTCTGAGATGTCCAACTACATAACTGAGTAGTGTGAGCACAAGCAATCCCCCAAATATCCACATGGCCCAGTACAGGAATTCGAGATTTGCATATACCGCCTCCAAAGCAGACCGCACAACTGGTGAGCCGATCTCAAATGGTGCCACTGTGAAACCAACTAGCTCATGATTCACGCCGGTTGTTGTTCGACTCTCTGGCATCATGCCTGCGAAGCTCGCCATACGTCCATGGGTGTCGCCACTATTGTCTGTGGCAATATCAAAGTATTCAGCTAAGAGAGTATGCAAGTGGTCAACTCCATCGGCCTCTGCTTGGAAGGCATCCATGCGGAGGTCTGACAAAAACATACTATACTCAAAATATGCATCAAACAGTAACATGACATTCATCTCAAACTGCATCGCCAGATCAGCTCGGACTGTATCAAGATAGGCTTCGTATGCCGCAAGCATACCATCTACCTGAGCGATGAGTGCATCTGTCAGATAATCATCAATATCGAAACTGAGTAGCTGCTCATGTTTAAATTCTAAGGAAATCCAGAAATCATCCGGCTGAGGCGGCGGTGGAACAAGTGGGTTTTCAGGAAGTTCCATCTCTGCCTGTGGCGGTTCAGCTAACGGTTCAGGCGGTTCTAGCGTTGGATAAATGGGCGGTTCACTCATGTCCGGCCGAGGCGGAAGCGCATCTTCCGGGGGTTCATCCGGCGCTGTCGGAAGGGTTAGAGTTGGTATGCCCGGTGTTGGAGGAATGAGGTTTGCATCATTGTCCCACTCAAGAGGGAGCCAACTTTCTGCAAAGTCATTCGCAAAAGACGGCCTCGTTGGTAATGTAGGCAAGCTGGGACTTGGCTCAAAGGCAGAAGCATTCAAGAAAAGCTCTAAATTCTCAACAAACTCCTCCATCGCTTCACGCCAGAGAGTCATCTGCTCTGCATATAAAGTCGGGTCACTTGTCAAAAGCGTCTCATCCGGCATGTTGTCGAGGTTATTAAAATCTGCGTGGAGGGCGGTAATGATACTTTGAATATCATCATTCCAGTCCGCAAACACATCATAATAATCTTCCAGTCCTGTATGCCAAATGTTCAGCTCATCCCAATAGGGATTTGCGATCTCTAGTTGCGCATTGTATCGATCTCGTGCCTCTATGAATATATCGTGGATGTCTGTGACAAATTCTACCAAGGCATCATACCATGCTGTCATTTCTTCCTCAACTAATTCCAAGTTTCCGAGAGTTTCACGGTATTCGGCAAGCGCATCGGAAAAGGCCACTACTGCGTCCCAATAGTCGTAATGTTCTTCTCTCCATCCAGAGTATTCTTCAAACCAGTATCGGATCTCTTCGCTCCACAAAATCATATCGGCTTCATATTCTTCCATGGCTTCCATCCAGAAAAGACTTTCGATGTGCCAAGCTTCCAGTTCATCCATGTGCGCTTGAGATGAAAGATCGAATTCTTCTAGGCTCTCCCCATACTCCACAGAGATGTTTGTCCACTCTGTCAAGTCCTCAAGCCAAGCCTCTTTTTGGTCAAAGAAGCCATCTGTTAGACGAATCAAGTCATCGCGCATCCTTATATAATCTCTTGTTGCGGAATCATAGCTCGTCCGGTACATATTGGATATATTTCTGCCGAAATCCGTGAATGCAAGCAAGTGGGCAGAAGTATCCACTTCGTTTGGATCAAAGGGAACATCCGGTAACTGGTCTAGCTGTAGAATTGTTGTGAAGTTCGGGAAATAGAGGATATTCAGTGCGTCTATCGTTGCTAGATCGTTTGCGAACACCCGATCAATATGGTCTTGCGCCATGTGGAACTGGCCGAAGATAGAGCTTACAAATGTGTAGGATAGCATAGTATTAACTGCATGTTGTAACTCCATGATTCTAAAATGTGTCTCCACATAGTCACGCTCATGGAGATAGGAGTTAATTTGAAAATCCAAACGCACCCGCTCAGGGCGAGTCGTGTTAAAAGTTAAGATTTGTGCAGATACATTCGATGGGAAAATGACAATCGCGCCGTAAGTTCCATCTGTATACCCCATATGTGCCATCGCCGGGGAGACGAGAACGAAATCGTCACTCAAAGTATCAATGATCGCGGAGGCGAAGTTTTGCATCTCTCCATCAACCATGACACCCACATCGGCATTGACTACGGCGATGGTGGTTTGCAACCCATCCCGCATAGCCCGATGATCTTCTAGGCGCTCTATTTCAAGGTTTGTTCCCATCCATAAACCAAGAAAGAATATGGCGGCGAAGCATATAAGGACGATTGGAATCACTCTCTTTTTCATCGCACAAAACCCCTATCTTGTGGTATGACTTACCATGAGCTGGCATATATAGAGGGATTATACCAGTGTCTGTGTAGTATTTCTAGTGTCCATGGTCAAGATCATCAAAAATTCACAAAAAATATAGCGAATTCTACAGCATTTGACGAAAATACTTGACTGGAAATATCTCCCATAATATACTAGGCGTAGTTTGAAGCAGGAGGGATGAATTGTGGGACGAAGAAGATTGATGAATGACCGCGAAATACGGGCAGCAAATAGCAGAGTTACCGCTTGCCTCGGGAGAATACAAACAATCTTTGACTATCTTAATAATGCGAACCAAAGTGCTTTGGAATTTTGGGATGGAGATAGCGCCACTCAATTTTCTGAAATAGACCAGGATAACTTCGGAATTGCGCAAGCAATGTTGGCTGAGATTAAGGCCATGAACCAAGACTTACTGGAAACCAGTGCGACATTCCAAGCATGGGATGAGCAGCGAAGCGAGTTTCTTCGGCAGACAGACTCCAGCGTTATAGGGAGGTGACCAATAAATGTCAAGATGTTTGTGTAATGATATCCGTCTGATACGTGGGGACATTGCAAACGTTGGCCGCGGAATGACTCATTTATCTAATGCCGCTATGGCCGCAGCTGATATGCAAAGACCCATAGGAATTTTGGCAAATTTGGTCGCAGCGGGGATTTATCCTTCAAATATCGGTGAGTTGATATCAGATATTACTAAAATGCCAGAGCCATTCATCCAAGCGATTTCTAATACGCAGACTACTTTTAGCAATACATCGCGCACCCTCAGCAACACAGAGCGCAGTTGGGTAATTTCTGACAACTTATATCATTCCAAAGGCGTATCGGATAGGTAGGTGAGGACAATGATGATAAAATATGATATAGATGCTGTCGACGGCACAGTGGGTTGTTACGAAACTCAAGTAGCCGCGCTTAGGCAGGAAATGAATGAAATTCGACAAGCTTTTGAAAGCATGGAAGGCGTTGCGTGGGAGGGTGAGGCGTATACCAGTTTCATGCTTCGATATGAGATTGTCAACTTTGCCCATGAGATATTTGCCCAACGTTTGGAGGAGACGGGGCGCATCCTGAAACACAATACACGGCAAGCAGAGCCTGTTTTGAATGGGATCAATCAGCTTGGTAACCGGGGTTACGGACAGCGTTTTGGTTTAGACCCCGCCACAATTCAAGAGGCAGAAAGCACAATTCAAGGGATCGTGAACGGGAGTTTGCCGACGGTACAGAGTCATATAAGCAGTGCGGGGAGCGCAGTAAGCAGCCTCCGTTTCGCAAGCCTAAACGTCAATGCCGCCCAACAAGCAGGACGCACACTGAACAACGAGCTTCTCAGTCTGCTCAATGGCCTCGTTGTCAACCGCCAACGGACAGAAAATTGGGACACCCGCTACGCCCACGAACTAGAAAGCGGCCTTCCCACTGTACGACTTCACGGCACAACTTGGACTTCTATGGGTGATCTCATACATCTAGCGATGCAGATGGAAGCGATCAATTTCAGTGGGTTGTCTGAAGAAGCACAGCAAGTGAAAATTGCGCTTTTGATGCTCCAGATTGAGCAATTAGATGACCCGGACAAACAAGAAGCACTTAGGCTTGAGATCGAGGGGATGCTTGGTGTAGATTGGAACAAGGCGGATGCTGTGGATTTTGATATGCCAGACCTTCATGCGCTTGATCTGCCGCCGGGGACTCAAGATTTTCTGAACTCCTTGATAAAGGACGGAATGGGCGGACTGGCTAATCAACTTTTCAAAAACGGCTCACTAGCCATTACCGGCGTTTACGCCGCATACTCGCTCATAAAGGCTATTGTGGAAGGCACCAGTCTCCCAGATGTAGCAGCAGACTTAGCCTTTGTTACGGGCACTACATATGCAGGCAAGCACGTCGGTTCTATATTCGGGCCAAAAGGAGCGGCGGCTGGCGGAGTGTTAGGCAATATCTATGGCTCCCTTGTAATTTGGGCCAGCAACAACAGCCCTCCGCCGCCACCGCCTTCCGCGCCGCAAGATATTGCTGATCGGTGATTATAAAATGAAGAAATTTTTGCTCACAGTAATTTTTATTGCTGTAATTCTATCTCTGGTTGCATGTGTTTCTCCAGCGTTGCCGGAGCAAGTAGACCCGGCAATGTGGTCTATTTCTGCGTCCCCCCCCCCCTTAACAGAAGATGCGTTTCATCTTCTACATCTTCGTGATGACGAAGATATCTATATTCATTTGGGCATGACAAGGGAAAATGCTCGAATCGCGTTTCCAAATCTGGGAGTTGAAGGTTCGGGAATATTTCCACAATGGGGCTCTATTCGCTTTGATGATGATGATCGGATAGATCAAATCATGATTTTCGTAAATACGGTTACTGGAAACCCTTATGCTATGCTATGGACAACGCCAAGTGGAATTGCACTAGGCTCCCATTGGAGCGAGATTAATGAGCGATTTGATTCTAGCTATAACCGTTCTTCTCTTGATGGCGCGTTTCGCCTCTATTTTACACGCAATCATATTCCAGTTCATCCTGAATCAGAAGAGTGGGAATATAGGTCTTATTATGTAAGCCTCACAGGGCGTAATGATGAAGGAAGAATATTTTCGATCACTATAGAAAGCCGGAGAGAGTAGGCATGAAGAGATTTTTGTTTACAGCACTTCTTATCGTTGTAATTCTATCTTTGGTTGCATGTAGCAGTTCTGAATTACCCGAACAAGTAGACCCTGTAGCTTGGTCTATTTCTGCGTCCCCCCCCTGACGGAAGATGCATACCATTTTTTATATCTGCACTTCACCAGTGAAGATATATATCTTTATTTGGGTATGACTAGAGAGGAAGCCAGAAATTTTATTCCACAAATCGAAGATCATAATCCAGCAATATTTCCACAATTGGGATACATTAGTTTCAATGATGATCGGATAAGCCAAATTGTGATCTTTGCCGCAAACTGGACAACACTAGGCGGAATAACCGCTGGCTCTTATCAGAGTGAATCGGAAGAACGATTTGATATGAGCTATAATCATCTTTCATCTCCTACTGGTTCATTTTTCGTTTATTTTACACGTAATCATGTCCCGGTTCATCCTGAATCGGAAGAATGGGAGTATAGGTCTTATAGTGTGCTTTTTCATGTGGATAATGCTAGCAACAGAATAGTTTCGATTAGCATAAGAAGCAGGGGAGAGTAGGCATGAAGAGATTTTTGTTTACAGCACTTCTTATCGTTGTAATTCTATCTCTGGTTGCATGTAGCAATTCTGAATCACCCGAACAAATAGACCCCGTAGCTTGGTCTATTTCTGCGTCCCCTCCCCCCCTGACAGAGGATGCATACCATTTTTTGTATCTGCATGGCGTTCAAGAAATCTATCTTTATCTTGGAATGACTAGAGAAGAAGCTCGAAATTTCATTCCTAACATTGGGGATGGCAACTCAGTATCCTCTCCACAGTTTGGGGCAATTGGATTTGATGATGATGACAGAATAAATCTAATTATGATCTTTGCCGTTAGATGGACAACACCAAGCGGAATTGTAGCGGGTTCTTATTGGAGTGAACTGGAAGAGCGGTTTGATACACGCTACAATCTAATTTCTGGCGACAGTGGGTTTTCTGTCTATCTTACACGCAACCATGTTCCGGTTCATCCCGAATCGGAAGAATGGGGATATAGGTCTTATAGTGTAAGCTTCAATGGGGATAATAGAATAGGGATGATTACTATAGAAAGCCGGAGAGAATAGACATGGAGAACATAGTCTGGCGCCGCCACAACAGCCCACCGCCGCCACCGCCTTCCGCGCCGCAAGATATTGCTGATCGGTGATTATAAAATGAAGAGATTTTTGTTTGCAGTATTTCTTATCATCACAGTTCTATCTCTGGTTGCATGCGCCATCCCAGCGTTGTCGGAGCAAGTAGACCCAGAGATGTGGTCTATTTCTGCATCCCCCCCCCCTAACAGAAGATGCGTATCACTTTTTGTATCTACATGGCGTTCAAGAGATATACCTTTATTTGGGAATGACTAGGGAAGAAGCTCGGAATTTCATTCCTAACATTGGGGATGGCAACTCAGTATCCTCTCCACAGTTTGGGGCAATTGGATTTGATGACAATGATCAGATAGATCAAATTATGATCTTTGCTGTAAGATGGACAACACCAAGCGGAATTACAGCCGGCTCTTGCTGGAGTGAACTTGAAGAGCGATTTGGTGCAAACTATAATCTTTCTTCTCTTGATGGCACATTTCGTGTTAACTTTACACGTAGCCATATTCCAGTTCACCCAGAATCAGAAGATTGGGCATATTGGTCATATAATGTGCGCTTTACTAGAGATAACGATAGCAACATAGTAGGCATGATTAGTATCAGAAGCAGGACGGAGTAGAGAATGGAATTAGCAATAACCCCAGCATACTCGCTCATAAAGGCTGCAGTGGGAGGTTTTGGTGGCAATATCGGGCAAGCAATAAGCTTAGGCTCGGTATTTGGGTAAAGCGTATGAATAAAATGTTTCTTTGCCATGATCCCAGAGCAGGAAAGACCTACTTTATTGGCCCCAAAACGCAGAGGTTTTATAGTGTTCATGAAGGCACGCTAAGTGCATTCTTCACCTTAGCAATAATTACCTTGCCTACACTCGTTTTGGGAGTAGTAAGAACGATTGATGAGCTTTGGCATTTCTCTGGAGCAATCATCAATGGTTTCATGCTTTTTCTTTCCGCCATTGTAGCATGTGTTGTTCATATTATTCTAAAGAGAGTATTCGAAAAAAGATATGACAAAAGACATTTTGCGCCGCTTTACTTAGATGAATCGGAGAAAAAGCGTATTTTAAGGAAATCAATGGCGAGGAGCAAGTTGTTATTGGTCGTTACGATAGTATTAGCACTACTTTTTGCTTTCTCTGCAAATGATTTTGTACAAACATCCTCTTTCTACTCCTATTTTGCGGCAACGGTGGTGTTAATTGGTCTGGCAGCTTTCCTTTTCGCAGGAATAAAGGCAGAGATTAACAAGGCGAGGTATGTTGCAAAAATGTTAGAATAGGATAGCAGTTAAAATAAGTATGCAAATGATAAAGGATTATATCCTCCCTCTCAGAACATTTTTCTGCTTCATTGAACACTTAGAGCGAAAGCGCGACACTTTGGAAAACTTCACTCAATTAGGTAATCATCATGGAGAAAAAAATACGAGTAGCGTCAGATGTAAAAGAGCATAGTGTTTATGCAATAGGTCAAGAGACAGGTCAATTTTATGTAGCCTCTCTTGAAAAGGGTAAAAAAGTGAACGCAGTTCCCTACGCTGTTGGACTTGTACTCATTGTGATGGCATTGCGTAGTCGAATAAATGCATTTTATATTCCTCGTGCTACAGTAGCAAGCAATACATTGTTGCTTAGTGCATTAATTGTTGTAGCAATTGCGTTCTATTTTTGGGTGAAAAGGTACATTAGAAGAAAAGGTAAAAAAATAGATGAAAATGAGTATCAGGCAGTTT
>Ga0131853_10000563_pt1 | contig 67458 bp, 65 predicted proteins | sample TergutLab28metaG_FD_92764 | JGI IMG/M metagenome (GOLD analysis project Ga0131853, IMG submission 92764) | Labiotermes labralis P1 segment gut microbial communities from Petit-Saut dam, French Guiana - Lab288 P1 (version 2) (version 2) | ecosystem: Host-associated > Arthropoda: Insects >... | reverse complement strand
GTCGTACATTCCTACCTGTTCGTGCTATTGCAGATATAGCAGGTTTTGATGTTGACTTTGATGGTGCAGAGAATATGGTCATATTGACCACAGAGGGTGTGGGGGCTGTGGCGGTGCAGCCTACACCAGCTCCTACGCCCACACCAACACCAGCTCCTACGCCAGCCCCGCAATCAAATTTGGCTGGCACATGGAACTATCTAGGTACGCCATTCTATATATTGAACGCTGATGGCACAGGCATGTTGAGTGACCTTTTTGAGCTTAGATGGTGGTCGGGAAATGGCATCTTCTCTTACTGCCTTACACCAATTATTTGTGGCAATAATTGCTTCTTCCCGCTTGAATGGTATTATACTCTTAACGGCAACGACCTAACCCTGACCAATGTTCTCGACTCAAGTGAAACTTATCGCTATGTAAGAAGATAGCAAGATTTACGCTATACAAAAACCCCGCCGAGGCACTATCTTCGACGGGGTTTTATTAAGTTTCATAGTTTCTTCAAAGCTTCTTCTTCACCACCAACAAAATACAACGGTCCACGCTTATTACATTCAAAAATGTAATCCTTAAGTGATTTGCTATCATGTTCCGAAAAATCACCCATAATAGCAAAGCGAATATGATAATTCACAAATTTCTGTGCCACATCACCCGCTATGCCCGTGGATAGGTCAAAAAAGTCTTCACAGATAGCCTCTTTGTTTACAACGATTTTATTGCATTCATACTCATAGGCAACGCTTGCAATAAAATCAAGAGCAGACTGACCATCTGTTATAACGACCTCTTTGCCGTCACATATGACAACACGCCCATCAGGCATTTCCACTACCCTCATCATCTTGCCGCTATCTCATAAACCTTGCGTGCATCTTCTTCTGCAAGCTTAACAAAGCCACCGATGGGTTTGCCCCCACTGCCCTTAAACAAAATTTCTACAAGTTTATCTATATCTTCTTTCTTGGCACCTAGCTCGGCAAAGCTTGTAGGCATATCGAGCGACTTAAAGAAATCTTTCATGGTCAATATAGCCTTCATGGCTGTTGCCTTTTTATCGCCTTCACAATCTATGTTCCATACATTTTTCGCAAATCTCACAAAGCGGTCTAGGTCTTGCTCGCATACATATTCCATCCAAGCAGGAAACATGACAGCAAGCCCTGCGCCATGCGCCACACCATAAAGAGCCGAAAGCTCATGCTCCATAAGATGCGTAGCCCAGTCACCCTCGCGCCCAAGCCCTATGCTATCGTCATGCGCAACAGTACCTGCCCAATATATATTGGACCTTGCAGCATAATTCTCTGGTTGCGCTATGGCAGTTGGCGCGTGTTTTATCACAGTCAGCAATACAGCCTCACAAAGCCTATCGGTAATTTCCACATCGGGCGTGTTCGTGAAATACCTTTCCATAACATGCGCCATAATATCTACTGCACCGCAAGCTGTTTGATACGACGGCAATGTGTAGCTAAGCTCTGGATTAAGCAGCGAAAATGTAGGCACAACACAATCTCCACCACTGCCGCGCTTTTCTATAGGCCCATCACCAGTTATTTTGTTTATCACAGTGGATGGCGAACCCTCAGAGCCCGCCGCAGGTATGGTAAGCACCGTAGCAATAGGCAGAGCCTTTGTCATCTCTGCTTTACCACTATAGAAATCCCAAAAATCGCCACCAAATAGCACGCCAGCGGCTATAGCCTTTGCAGAATCTATTACAGAGCCGCCGCCAACAGCTATCACGAAATCCACACTCTCTTTGCGGCATAGCTCTATGCCTTCATAAACAAGCTTGTCCACAGGGTTTGGTTGAACACCACCAAGCGACACATACGGTATTCCCACAGCATTTATGCTGTCTTCGACACGCGCCAAAAGCCCACTACGCACCACACTGCCCTGCCCGTAATGTACAAGTACCTTTGTTGCGCCATATTTCTTTAGCATTTCACCCGCTTTGGTCTCAACGCCCTTGCCAAAAACATATTCTGTAGCTCTTTTGAACGAAAAATTTAACATATTCATTTCCTCCTTCTATATTTCATAAAGTTTATACAACGCCAATGACAGTAACATCAAGCGCACTCATGTCATCAGAAAGATTGATATATTCATAATACCCTGGGTCATCAGGGTCATAGGCACGCACAAGCGGGCGCATCATAAAACTTGGGTTGTTACGTACAACCACAGCGTGCAAGCCATTTGACAATCTAATTGTAAGCCCCGCAGGAAATGGCGCAATCGTTCTTGTAAAAAGCTCCACGACCATTGGGTCAAACTGCCTTCCTGCGCTTGCCATAATATATTCATAGCCCTCTGTGGTAAGCTGCGCTTTTTTATAAACACGCGAAGAACCCATGGCATCAAAAACATCCGAAACAGAGATTATCTGCGAAAATAGCGGTATGGCCTTACCCTTCAGACCATAAGGATATCCCGTGCCATCATATCTTTCATGATGATGTAAAACAGCACGATTTATAACATTTGGTTGATGCAAAATCTCTTTGGTAAAGTCATATCCAAGTGCTGGATGTTTTTTCATTACATTAAATTCTTCACGCGTGAGTTTGCCATTTTTATTAAGGATGGACTTTGGTATAAACATCTTGCCGATATCATGAAAAAATGCCGCCTTTCCTAAATCTAGCACTTCGCTACGTGTCATCTTCATTTTTTTGCCAAGCATAATGGCTAGTATTCCTACATCCACGCTATGTTGGTATGTATATTCGTCGAAGTTTTTTAGCAAAGGCACATTAATAACGGCGGGATTGGTCTCAAAAATATGGTCTACAATATCGTATACAACATTGCTAACAGCTTTGTACATCTCTTGATTTTTCACATATAGCACATTTGCGCCTTTGTCAAACATTTCTTTAACAACATTAATGGCATTCTGGCGCATCGTATCACTAACGATAACATCTTCAATCTCTAGCCCCTCAGAATGTTCGTCGTGTATATACAGACCAGGATAGCCATGCTGCCCCAGCGCGTAGATATGACGGTTGCTTAATGTATGTCCTTCGCTTAGCAGCAAAACGCCGTATTCGCCATATATTGCCCGTGCCACAATCATTCCAGCCTTGCAATCTTTCATTCTCACAAAACGCATCTATATCAACCTCTATCGTTTTTTCCGCACAAATTGCCTTGTACTAACTTTCACATCTTCTGTATACGTCGTAAAATTTGCTTCCATAATGGTTTTTACTATAACTACAATAAGCGGACCAGCAAAAATACCTACAACACCCATAGTAAAAATACCTACGTATACGCTCATAAGCAGGATAATAGGATGTATGCCTATTTGCTCGCCTACCACATGCGACTCCAGCATCTGCCGTGTTAAAAACACCACGCCATATATCACCAAAAGCCCTATGCCAAAAGAAATATTGCCAGCAATAAAATGATACACAGCCCATGTGATGAGTATTCCGCCTGCGCCAAAAACGGGTATGAGGTCAAATATGCCTATGCCTATGCCGATAAGAAGCGCGTATTCTGAGCCTATAATAAGCAGACCAATAATGCACACGCTAGATACAAGCATCATAACGATGAGCTGACCTTTCATATAGCCTACCAAAGCCCTTACTAGACCATGTCTCACTATACGATACCGCGCCACAAGCCGCTTAGGAAAAAGCCGCGCTATGCTTTCGCTTATCAGCTCCTTGTCCTTGATAAAGAAAAATGCGGAAACAATGGCAATGATGACACGCAAAATAGCAACAGGAATAGCCGTGATAAAGGTGCCGTCTTGTATAAATCCTCTTAATAGGTCTGTTACAAGCACCCATAATTGGGTCAGCAATACATCGAAGTCTATATCAAAACCCACGCCACCCAGCATATTTTGTATACTTATCATAGCATTTTCCAAAATCACTTGAGCGGTTTCTATATAAATATAGATATCTTCTGTGAAATTTTGTGCCTCAGCAACGACAAGCCCCACAAGAAAATAGCCCAAGAAGAAAATGCCAGTTAAAAGTCCTAATATTAAAAAAGCAGTAGAGATACCCCTGTGTATACCAAATTTGTTGCGCAAAAAACCTACAAGCGGCGATAGAATGAGGCTAATAATGTAGCCTGCAACGAAAGGCACAATATAGCCTGCAACGAAAACAGCCGCAACAACAACGGCGGCAATCGTCGCCAGCAGTAATAGTTTATCTATAAACACCTTGTTATTCCTATAGAATTCTTGCATTTTCCCTCCAAAAATCACAATAAATACATTTGCATCTTGAATATTATATCATTTTATATTATGATTATCAAGACGAGAAAATTTTTTGGAAATGGAGATAGGTTTATGGCATCAAAAAAAGGTAGCAAAAAGAAAAATGTGGGAACGAAAAAAAATAACGCAAAGCCTCCTCAAAATACCATTCGGAATGAAATTACCGCCATAATTATTATTGCCGCGGCAATTTTGGTATTGGTTAGCCTTTTTATGGAAGATGCAGGGCTTATTGGACGGCTTGTAAACTCCCTTTTGCTCGGTCTCTTCGGTATTGGTGCGTTTTTGCTACCCATATTCGCTCTGCTTTTTGGTGGTATTTTGTTTGCAGGCAAAGCACATGGGCTACCAAAATCAAAATTGATTATGAGTGGCGTGGTTTATTTATTGCTTATCAGTATTGCTCATATGATTGGCCCATCACAATTGGAAGACGAAATAAGTGCGTGGCAATACATTGGGCATATATATCTTAATGGCGGCGTTTCAAATGGCGGGCTGTTTGGTGCGGCTCTTAGCCGATTATTTATAACGCTTATTACAGTCCCTGGTACATATATTCTATTCATCACCTCTTCTTCGATATTAATTATGCAAATAACGGGGCGTTCGCTATTTGGTGCATTGCAAAAAGGGTACTTTTCCGCAAAAGATGCCACAGATAATGTTCGCGAAAAAAGAGCCGCAAAACGAATTGATATCTATGAGGATGAGGGAGAAGAGCTTGAAGAAGACCCAGATTCGCTATTATTTTACCAAAAACATAAAAATTTTGAAGAACCTAACTACGAATATGCCACACGAACCAAGCTCCCTGTAAACGTGGAATTATCAGAAAGCGACCGTTTCGTACCAGAAAGGGATGAGTTAGGCTCAATTATTGTTCCTACGGATGCGATAAAGGGCAGGAGACCAGAGCATAGGCTAGAAGCAAGACCAAAAGCACCAACAAATGTAGTAATTTCACCCACATTAGAAGAAGATGCTTTCGAGGATGAAATCGAAATCTGTTTGCCAGAAGAGTCTGTGACACCCAAGCCTATGCGTACCACTCCACCAGTTGCCACTCCAGAAATAGAGCCTGAACAAGAAGAAATCACAATAAATGTAAAAGGCATAATAGAGGGATACCAGCCAGAAACGGCGAATTTGAATGACGAATCCGACATTTCAAACCATGGTGACGGCGTTATCAGTCATATTAGCCCACAAATCGTATCTAAAGCTGATGTTAATGACATCAAAATAGATTTAGGAGAACCCACCGAATATGTTTTTCCGCCCGTGGAGCTGCTCAACGAAAATACATACCAACCATCATTAAGCTCTCGCGCCCAGATTTTAGAAAATTCTAAGAAATTAGAAGAGACCCTGCAATCCTTTGGTGTATCTGCACGTGTTGTGGAGGTTTCTAAGGGACCTACTGTAACAAGATACGAGCTTTCGCCTGGTGCTGGTGTTAAGGTTAGCAAAATTTCTGGGTTAGCGGATGATTTGGCATTGAATTTGGCGGCATCTGGCATACGCATAGAAGCTCCCGTACCTAGTAAATCTGTGGTTGGTATCGAAATCCCAAACAAAGAGACCCAAGCCGTGTTTTTACGCGAGGTTGTGGACGATAATGCATTTTGGGATGCGCCAAGCAAACTTTCATTTGCGATGGGCAAAGATATTGCTGGCAATATTGTGATTTCTGATATTGCTAAAATGCCCCACTTACTAATAGCGGGTAGCACAGGTTCTGGTAAATCCGTGTGTATTAATACGCTGATAACCAGCCTAATCTACAAGGCAAGCCCTGCCGAAGTTAAGCTGTTGATGATAGACCCTAAAGTAGTAGAACTCTCTATTTACAACGGTATACCACATTTGTTGATACCTGTGGTAACAGACCCTAAAAAAGCAAGTGGTGCGCTGGCTTGGGGCGTGCGCGAAATGGACGAACGTTACGAAAAGTTCGCGCTGGCTAAGGTGCGCGACCTCATGGGCTATAATGCCTACTTATCCGCTGAGAATGAGCCTACCTTACCGCAAGTTGTGATAATAATTGATGAGTTAGCAGACTTGATGATGACCTGTGGCAAAGAGGTGGAAGAGTCCATATGTCGCCTTGCACAAAAGGCGCGCGCGGCAGGCATACATCTTATTATAGCCACCCAGCGGCCGTCCGTGGATGTTATCACAGGGCTTATAAAAGCTAATGTACCTAGCCGTCTTGCTTTTGCTGTGTCATCTGGTACCGATAGCCGTACCATATTGGATATGACAGGTGCGGAAAAACTGCTGGGTAAAGGTGACATGCTGTTTTCACCCGTGGGACTTTCCAAACCGCAACGCATACAGGGTTGCTTTATTTCCGATAAAGAAGTGGAAAATATTGTAAACTTTATTAAGCAGGATGACGTGCTGTATGACGAGGAAATGATAGAAAAAATTACTGCACTGCCCGAGGGGCTTGATGCTACAGGCGACAGCGACCCACTGATAGAAGAGGCTATAGCCTTTATTGTAGAGCGCGAGAAAGCCAGCACATCTATGCTACAACGCCGCTTTAGGATAGGATATAACCGTGCGGCTCGTATGATGGAAGAACTTGTGGCTCGTGGGTTCGTAGGGCCAGAAGATGGCGCAAAACCACGCAAGGTGCTGATGACGAGCTATCAGCACAGAGAGTATTTAGAGAGGCGCAAAGATTCATAATTATTGATTGCAAGGATGTTTCAGGCTATGAAAAAACTAACAGTGTGCAGACTGGTATGAAGACGAAAATCAACACAGCCTAGATGCTGTAGAGTCCGAAAATATCGTACGCATAAACCATACAGGCAGCAGTGCAATTGCAGGGCTAATTTCCAAACCCACAATAGATATACTGTTGGAGATTGACGGATATTGCGATATGACCAAACTGACCAACAACTTAACGAAAATCGGACGGGGGCTTATGCAACAAGAAAATGGCCCACTGAAGATGAAGTTTTGCAAAGGATATACACGAGATGGATTTGCTGAAAAAGTGTATCATCTCCATGTTGGGTATGCTGGGGATTGGGATGAATTGTATTTTCGGAACTACCTGATTGCATACCCAGATGCGGCTAAAGTTGAGTCTATTGAAAAAATTTAAGCATGAAAGAGGTGGCTACACAAGAGCAAAATCCGATTTTATCTTGAAATATTCAAATATTGCTAAGCTAGAATATCGCGGCAGATACAAGCCAAGATAAAAAGTATGTTAGGAGTAGGAATTATGTCAAAACTAAGCGGCGTAAAAGTCGCCTTGATATCTCTAGGATGTGATAAAAACCGTGTGGATGCCGAAGTTATGCTTGGGCTATTAGCAGGCGAAAGTTGTGTGTTCACATCAAATTTAGAAGATGCCGCCGCAATTATCGTAAACACTTGCGGCTTTTTGCAAGATGCTGTGACGGAGGCTAAAGAAGAAATAGCGCGTGCCTTGGAGCAAAAACACATCGGGCGTTGCCGCGCCGTTATTGTTACTGGCTGTGCCGCACATAGATACAAGCAGAAGCTTTTTGACGAAAACACTGATGTGGATGCTATTTTAGGCGTGCAAGAATATCATCAAATAGCCGATGTGATGTTAGCCGCCTTTGGCGATAATTTTACGCGTTTTGTAGATTACGATGCAACAGATGCACATAGACCAGACGAAAATCTGCATCATAAGCGGATTTTGTCCACTCCTAGCCATTATGCGTATCTGAGGATAGCCGAGGGTTGCGACAAGCATTGTACATATTGCACCATTCCTGCCATTCGCGGACCATATCGTAGCCGCACTATGCAGTCTCTGATAGATGAAGCAGCAACGCTGGCGGCACAGGGTGTAAAGGAACTTGTGTTAATAGCGCAGGATACTACGCTTTATGGCACGGATATTTATGGTCGGCAGGTCTTGCATGAACTTCTGAATGATATATCCAAAATTGATGGTATACGTTGGTTACGCCTACTATATTGCTATCCAGAACATATTTATGATGATTTGATAGCGGAGATGGTAAGCAACCCAAAGGTTTTACCATATATAGACATGCCCATGCAACATGCATCAGACAAGATATTGAAGCTGATGGGACGACATAGCAAGCAGGAGGATTTGCGTTCAATAATTACAAAGTTGCGCGATGCCATACCAAATATAACCCTGCGCACAACACTAATCGTGGGTTTCCCAGGTGAAACTAAGGCGGATTTTATTGACCTATACAATTTCGTGAAAGAGATGCGTTTTGATAGGCTTGGCGTATTTGCATATTCTCGCGAAGAGGGTACACCCGCAGACAAACTAGATGGTCATTTAGAAGAAAAAACCAAACAAGCCAGAGCGGACCGCCTAATGATAATACAGCAAGATATTTCAGCAGATATTCTTGAGTCAAAAATCGGCAATACTATAGAGGTGCTGGTAGAAGGCAGGCAAGATGGGATGTTTTTTGGACGCAGCTACAGCGATGCGCCTGATATTGACGGTTTGGTGTATGTCCAAAGTGAAAAATCACTAGAAACAGGTAGTTTCGTTAGTGTTTACATAGAAAACGCCACAGAATATGACTTAATCGGAGGGGTAGCCACATGAATTTGCCAAATAAACTAACGATAGCCCGCGTATGCATGATACCTTTTTTCATCCTTGTGCTACAAGCGGGAATGCTAGAAAACATTCCCCTGCCCCCTGAAACAGCACGGCTCATTGCTATGGGTATTTTCATACTAGCTTCCATAACAGATTGGTTGGATGGCTTTATCGCCCGAAAATACAATCTCTCTACCGATTTTGGCAGATTTATGGATCCTTTGGCAGATAAAATCCTTGTGATGTCCGCTATGGTTTATATGGTTATGCTTGGTGATATTGGCGCATGGGTGCTAATACTAATAGAATCTCGCGAATTTTTGATTTCTGGCGTACGCATGGTGGCAGCAACTAAGAATACCGTGATAGCCGCAAGTATATGGGGTAAAGCAAAAACCGTAGTACAGATGATAATGATACCTGTAGTTTTAGCAGACCTACCCAACCAATTTTTGGATATCGCGGGTACTATCCTTATCTACGCCGCCGTGGCGCTCGCTGTAATCTCCGCTATAGACTATATTCGTAAAAATATCGGGGTGTTAAGAACATGAATTTAGAGATAATTGCCGTTGGCACAGAACTTTTACTTGGTGATATTGTCAATACAAATGCCGCATGGCTGGCAAAAGAACTGGCAAATATCGGCATTAATGTATATCGTCATGAGGTGGTCGGCGATAATATGAACCGCCTTCAAGCCGCATATGGTGAGGCTTTTTCTCGTAGTGATGCCGTTATTGTGACGGGTGGGCTTGGACCTACCGCGGATGATATTACAAAAGAAGCAGCGGCGGCTTATTTTGGGCTAGAAATGGATTTAGATGAAAAATCTCTTGCTAAAATTTCTGAATTTTTTAGCCGAATTGGTCATAATATGACCCAAAACAACCGCAAGCAGGCCGTTTTTCCGCGTGGGTCGCATATATTAAGCAATCCTAATGGAACGGCACCTGGTTGCATCATAGAGCAAGATGGCAAAATATGTATATTATTACCTGGTCCTCCGCGTGAGATGAAGGCTATGTTTGACACTCATGTGAGACCATATTTGACTACTTTTTCTGATGGTATCTTGGTTTCACGTACATTGCACCTTGTGGGCATAGGCGAATCTGCTATGGAGGACAAAATAGCAGATATCTTACAAAACCAAACAAACCCCACTATTGCACCATATGCTACTAGCCGCGCAGGCGAATGCATTCTTCGCATATCTGCCAAGTCAGCTGATGAAATGATAGCAAGAGATATGATGATACCTGTCGCTGATACGCTGTATGAGCGGCTTGGTGAATATATTTATGGTGAAGATGATGACACCCTTGCCCAAATCATAGTTAGCCGCATGACCGAGCTTGGTTTGACATTGGCAGCAGCAGAATCCATTACAGGTGGTGCATTTGCTGCCGCCATTATTGATGTTGCTGGTGCTAGCCGCATTATTTGCGAATCCGTGGTGTGTTATTCCAATGATTCTAAAATTGCGCGACTAGGCGTTAGCTCGCAATCTTTGGCAAAATATGGTGCTGTCAGCGAGCAAGTCGCTAGGGAGATGGCAGAAGGTGCGGCAAAGTCCGCAAATACCGATATCGCCATAAGCTTCACTGGTATAGCAGGGCCAGATGGCGGCACAGACACAAAGCCTGTTGGATTATGCTATATTGGGCTTTACCACAATGGGCATTGCAAGGTTGTAGAGCATAGGCTCTTTGGCGATAGAAAGCGCATTCGCGACCGCGCTGTGGCGCATGGTATGGATATGTTGCGCAGGAGGTTAAATGAAGTCAACTAGAAAAATCATCTTGATAGCGGGCTATTCTGCGGCAGGAAAGACAACCTTTGCCGAAAGGTTGTCACAAGATTTAAGCATACCGTATTTCAGCAAGGACATGGTAAAAATTGCGCTAAATCGTAGTTTTCCCGTAAATAACCGTGCAGATAGCAAACAATTAAGCGCGATTGCTTTTGATACCATGGCTTTTAATGCCGAGCGATTTATGGAGACTAGGCAACCATTAGTTCTTGAGGCAAACTTCGTGATGAAAAAAAATCACAATGGTATCAAAGAAGGAGATGCCTTACGAGAACTAATTGCTCGATATAATTATCAGCCCCTTACATATTTATTTTTAGGTGACTTGGCTGTGTTGTATGAAAGATTTATGACACGGGATGTGTTGCCAGAGCGCGGCATAGCTAACAAAATGTGGGGTGAATTTACGTTTGAAGATTACAAAAAATTCTGCCAGCACTTCGGCGAATTTGACATTGGCGGCGAGATTGTGAAGATTGATGCAACAAACCTTGGTGGTGTGGATTTCTGTAAGTATATAGAAATTGCAAATAAATTCTTAAAGAGGTGACCTAGAGATGTTTGGTTTTATCTTCGTAGGTGGAAACAGAATCCGCTAACAACAAAATCTATAGCCTGTATAGGCTTTGTTGTTGTGCAAAAAACACCTAAAGGAGATAAATAAAATGCAGATAAATAACAATATTTTGAAACATTATTTAAAAAATGTAATGTTTATTAATGGCACTTCATACGCTGGCAAATCTACAATGGTAAAAATGCTTGCTGATAAATACGGCTTGATTCATTGCGGCGAAAATTATGACTGTGTGCCGAAAGACCTTATAAATCCAAAAACTCACCCTAATCTTTGCTACTTTCAAACCATGAAGGGTTGGCAAGAATTCATTAATAGGACACCGCAAGAATACAATGACTGGATTGTCGGCGGAAAGAACGAGGTCACGGAGTTTGAGATAATGCATTTAATTGCTGTTTCTCAAGCACAAAAGACAATAGTCGATACAAACATCCCTATTGATGTGCTTCGTGAGATTACCGATTACAACCAAGTTGCAATAATGCTTTCTCCACAGTCCTTGTCAGTTGACCACTTTTTTGACCGTGATGACTATGATAAAGTATTTTTAAAAGAGCAGATTGCAAAGTCAGAAAACCCAGAGAAAACTATGCAAAATTTTCTTGACTGCATGGCAAAGGTAAATGGCGAAGAAGTTTATTCTGAATTTGCAAATAGCGGTTTCTTTACGCTTGTTCGAGAAGATGTCGATGTGGACACAAAGGAGGAAACTCTTGCTGCTCTCGCAGGGCATTTTGGATTGGATGAATGATGTATATAAAAAATTCACATACATAACGGAGGATAAAACATGAACGAAGACAGACAAAAGGCATTAGAAACCGCCTTGGCTAAAATAGAAAAGGATTTTGGCAAGGGTAGTGTTATGAAAATGGGCGAAGCCGTAAAGAATATGGGAATAGATACTATACCTTCTGGCAGCCTTTCTTTGGACATTGCGCTCGGGCTTGGCGGCTTTCCACGTGGTCGTATAATTGAGATTTATGGACCAGAATCGTCTGGCAAAACCACAGTCACATTACATTTAATAGCGGAGGCGCAAAAGATGGGTGGCGTTGTAGCTTTTATTGATGCCGAACACGCGCTAGACCCTGTTTATGCCCGTAATTTGGGCGTAAACATCGACGAGCTATATGTAGCACAACCAGATGATGGCGAGCAGGCTCTGGATATCGCCGAAGAAATGGTGCGCTCTGCTGCTATCGACGTTATCGTAGTAGATTCTGTAGCAGCTCTTGTGCCGCGTGCCGAAATAGAGGGCGACATGGGCGATAGCCACATGGGTTTGCACGCAAGACTAATGAGTCAAGCCCTGCGTAAGCTTACAGCCATAGCAAATAAAAACAATTGCTTAATAATTTTCACGAACCAATTGCGCGAAAAAATCGGCGTGATGTTTGGCAGTCCAGAAACAACTACGGGTGGTCGCGCACTAAAGTTTTATGCATCTGTGCGCCTTGACATCCGCAAGGGCGAGGCTATAAAGGTAGGCGACAAACATCTCGGTAACCGCACAAAGGTTAAGGTTGTAAAGAATAAGGTTGCGCCACCATTTAGAACATGCGAATTTGACATTGTTTTCGGTGAGGGTATATCCAAGGTGGGAGATGTACTAGATTTGGCTACCAGTATAGACATTGTAGCGAAATCTGGCTCATGGTTTTCATATGGCGAGGAGCGTCTAGGGCAAGGCCGCGAAAAGGCAAAGGATACATTAGCATCCCGACCAGAGCTTTTGGTAGAAATTGAAACCGCTGTACGCGAGCATTTTGGACTAAAAGCCAAGGATGAATCATCACTTTCAGAAAGAACATTCGATGACGTAAAGAAAAAGCCTGAAAAATCTGCAAAAAAGCCCTCAAAAAAGTCTAAAGAAAAGGAAGAGGAGATTGTGGGTACAATCGACCTTGATGATGCCGAGATTGATAATATAATAGAAGAGCTAGGGCTTGTAGCTGAGGATGAAAAATAGTGGCTAACGACTATGACCGCGCCAGAGACTATGCCGTGCGCTATCTAGGCTATAGGTCATGCACAACAAAGCGGCTACGCGAAAAAATGAAGGAAAAAGAGTTTTCGCCAGAATCCATTGATTCTGTGGTGTGTCTATTTACAGAAAAAGGATATCTCAACGACATCGCCTATGCACAGAGTTACATAAACAGCAAAACCCGTATAAACAACTACGGTCAGCGACGTATTGTGGTAGGGCTGATGCAAAAAGGCATAAGCAAAAATGACATACAGGCCGCCTATGCCGCTATCCTAGAGCGCAATGGCGAAGATGCACAAAATGAAACAGAGATAGATGCCGCTAAAAGGGCATTAACAAAACGTCTAGCTCGCAAAGATATAGACAGTATTTTGAGCGACCACAACGAAAAGCAAAAACTCGCGGCCTATTTGATGCGCCGCGGGTTTTCGTATAATATCGTAAAAACAGCCATGCAGAGTTTGGAGGAAAACGAATAATATGCACACCCTTTCTGTAAAGCTTACATTCCACATCCCCCACTCCTCTTCGTTAAAGGACAAGAGGCAGGCGTGCCGCAGCCTTATAGACAAAGCACGGTATCGTTTTAATGCCGCTATAGCAGAAGTTGATACGCTAGATGCGCACCGCACACTAACCATAGGTATAGCAGTGCTTTCTGGCGGGATGGCGCGCGCGCAAAAGCAATTGGATGAGATTCTGCGGTACATGGAAGAAAATGCCGATGCAGAATTGATAGAGATAGAAGAATGGTAAAGGAGGCAAGCATTATGAAAAATTATATGCTTTGGTTGTTTTTACCTCAATCACTGCAATGCTTGTAATCTTGTGGAGGCAATGAAGATACACCTCCGATTTATGAAGATACAGAGCAACAAATTAATGATATATAAGAAGACAATAGCAGGACAACTACGATAGACATTTTCGAAATGCTTACTAACACAACGCGCGAGGGATTTCTCGAAGATTTCGACTATTTTATTGACCATCTACGAACCTACTTTCCCTATCTTGGTGTGGTTTACAGGCGATTGGGTGTCAACCTCATTCAAATAGCAGAAGATTTGCGCCCTATCTTAGAAGGCGAAAGTTTGGAGCTTGACGAGGATGTCTTTCTACAAATATTGCTAGACAACTTTTTCGCTAACCCTGCACTTGATGGTCATACCTTTGCGCATTGGCATCTTGATGGACAAAACACACAAGTATTTTTCACAGGAGGAGTGCAAAACAATGTGGAGATACGCACCATAGAAGAAGACCTCATAGCTTGCCCAACACCCGCATTAGTTTTAGTTATGACCTCTCCTACAACATAAACCATCTCGGACACGCTATAGAGGAATATGTCACCCAGCTGCATATACATAATTTTGATGGTATGTATGCGTTAGAAACTGTGCTTGCCATAATTGAATCTTCACAATAATATAACATTACCGCCATAATTTGTTAAAAAATCCCGACTATAATCGTAATTAATTACGAAAGGAGTTGGAAATTATGAAGAATTTCACCAGAAGATTTTGTACATTTGCTGTAATCTGTGCTATAATTGTATCAAGTTTTTCACTTGGTTTACAAATCGGAACACCTGACAATGATTTTGTGTCGCGGCGCGAAATGGAGTTTATATTGAGCAGTCTGGCGGCAGAAATGGATAGACAAACAGCCACTGCATTAGCCACCACCACTCAATCCTATAACAATGCCGCCGAAATTTTTTCTGCTATAGATAATTCGGTGGTTAGTATAAATGTGATGCAGCAACAGATACGCGGCACTATGCAGGATAGCCACAGCGCAGGTAGCGGCGTGATTTTTCATGAAACAAACGAGAGCATATATATTGCTACAAATTACCATGTTGTACAAGCGGCGCATATGGTGACAATATCTTTGGATGATGTACGCACAGCACCCGCCAGCTTTGTAGGCGGCGATGAACGCAGCGACCTAGCCGTAATATCCGTATTGCGCGAGGATTTACGCGCGGCTGGCATAACAGATTATAAAGTAGCAGTCTTTGGCGATTCTGATGCTATGGAAATAGGTAATTTTGTGCTGGCTGTTGGCAATGCTTATGGTCAGGGGCAATCAGCTACACTGGGCATTGTGTCCGCGCTAAATAAAACCATTACACTAGATGTAGGTATTGTATTAAATGTAATGCAAACAGATGCCGCAATTAACCCTGGCAACAGCGGCGGCCCTTTAGTAAACACCCGCGGCGAAGTTATAGGCATAAACACCGCCAGATTTGCCTCCGTACATTCTGAGGGCATGGGCTACGCCATACCGTCCAATGAGGCGGCTGAAATTATTAGCCAAATCTTGGAATATGGCAATATAATCCGTCCTGTACTAGGCGTTACCTTCACCACCATTACGCCAGAGCTACGTGAGATGCATAATTTACCAGCAACAGGCGTATTTATCAATCAGACCGTACGTGGCTTTACAGCAGCGGACATTGGGCTTTTGGCAGGCGACATAGTCACTCATTATAATGGTCAAAGGGTGCAAACAAGCGACCAAGTACGCGAATTAATATCACAAACACCAATTGGAGCAGAAATAAACATAATAATTCTTCGTGATGGGCAAGAAATAAGCCTTCGCGGGATTATGACATCATATCATACAAGCACAACGAATTTTTAGTATAGGAGGTAGTGCAACATGGATGAATATGGAAATTTACCAGATAAAATGGATGAAAATATAGAGAAATCTAATGGGGATGAGCAAGAAATAATTATTGAAACATCAGTGGAGATAGAGGCTGAACCAGAACCAGAGACTGAGGCTGAACCAACTGTCATCAGCTATCGCAAATCAGGTCCAGTACCTCCAATAGCAACAATGCCAGTCATCGTCCCGCCGTATACAACAGCAAGCACAACGGCATATGTTCCCGACCCTTCATTATATGAGGAAACCCGCGAGGAGGCAATACAAAGGCGCAAAGAAAACCGCAGTTTTTACCGTTTTATAGCATCAGTGCTTATCTTTGCCATGGTTGGTGCGCCATTTCTTGGGCTTGGTTTCGGGCTTGGCGTGCGCCTATTTGACAGCTATTTTCTGCCTATTTTGATGGACGACACCGAAGAACGGCAAAATTTCTCTTTCGATAATATTTCTGCCCCTATCATAAATCCACAATTTCAATCTGGTCGTCCAAGCTATGTTGAGCTTGTGCAGTTGGTGGAGCCTAGTGTCGTTTTAATAAGCGCGGAACTGCCTGCAAGCGTACGCAACTCTTTTAATTTCAACTTTGGCGGACCTATGATGGCTGGTAGCGGTATAATTATGTACGAAACCTCCACGCGATATTATATAGCCACAAATGCCCATGTTATACAGGGTGCAGACCATGTGCATGTATCCATTGCTGGCAGCGAAAAAATCCCCGCAATACCCGTAGGACGTGATGACGATGCCGACCTAGCCGTGATAGCCGTAAACCGCTCAGATGCATTACAACAAGGCGTTACAAGCGTTAGGATTGCTAGTTTTGGCGACTCCTCCCTTATGCAAGTAGGCGAAGCTGTGCTTGCCATAGGCAACTCTATGGGTGAAGGAAATACAGTCACAAATGGCATTATAAGTGCCATAGACCGCCAAATTTTCGTTTCTGACCGCCATTTGCCAGAGGTATTGCAAACCAACGCCGCCATAAACCAAGGCAATAGCGGCGGGCCTCTAATAAACCTCTACGGTGAAGTCATAGGCATAAATACCGCAAAATTCTCCGAACGCCTAGCAGAAGGCATGGGTTACGCCATCCCTTCCAATATAGCAATGCCCATACTAGAGCGCATAATGCACGAACACGACACATTAAGCGACGAAAGACCAATGATAGGCATACGTTTTGTAGCAATTGATAGTGCAATCGCCGATTCTCTAACGCAAATCTATATAAACCGCGGCGCAAATGAAGAAGACCTAATAATACCAAGCCAAGGGCTGATGATATCCTCCGTATTCCCTAGCAGCCCCGCAGAGCGCGCAGGTCTTGTTATGCATGACATCATAACCCATGTAAACGGAACGCTAATGACCGCCGACTACCAGATTATAGATATCTTTGCCACACTTTCTGTCGGCGATTCTGTTTCTTTGACTATTGTTCGTGACGGGCTAGAAACATTGACCATAAATATCGTGCTGGGTCCTCATATTTCTACATTCTAAGTTAAAAGGAGTTTCAATCATGACCAGCACACAGCAAAGAGCCGCCGCCAAAAAGTTTGCTGATTTTTGGAAAGGAAAGGGTTACGAAAAGGAGCAAAGCCAACCATTTTGGTTGTCTTTGCTTCGTGATGTTTATGGAGTGGAGCATCCTGAGCAATTCGCCGAATTTGAAAGCAGGACACACATCGACCATGGAGGCTTTATTGACATTATCATCCCATCAACGCGGGTACTGATTGAGCAAAAGAGCTTGGATATAGATTTAAGAAAGCTCATCAAACAATCGGACGGCACATTGCTTACGCCTTTTCAGCAGGCAAAGCATCCCCGCTGGGTTGTTACTTGCAATTTCAGCACCTTTTTGGTATGCGACATGGAACGCCCTAGCATCGAACCAGAAGAAATTTTGCTTGAAAATCTGCCCACAGAATTTTACCGCCTTGCTTTTTTAACTGACAGCGGCAACGAACGCCTAAAGCGCAAGATGGAAGTATCCATGGCCGCTGGCAAAATTGCGGGCTTACTTTACGATGCCTTTGCAAAACAATATGTTGACCCCACAAGCGAGCGCGCACTCAAAAGCCTTAATGTGCTTTGCGTTCGCCTTGTTTTTTGTTTGTATGCGGACGATGCTGGCATATTTGGGCGCAAAGCTATGTTTCATGATTACCTTGCAAGGTTTGAAGCAAGGGATATGAGAAGGGCTATTATTGATTTCTTTAATGCGCTGGACACGCTTCCCAAAAGCCGCGACCCCTACCTCAATGAAAACCTTGCCAAATTTCCCTATGTCAATGGCGGGCTATTTGATGAAAAGGACATTGAAATCCCGCATTTTACAGATGAAATTAAGAAATTGCTTTTAACGAAAGCCAGCAAAAATTTTGACTGGTCAGAAATCAGCCCTACGATATTTGGGGCGGTGTTTGAAAGCACATTAAACCCCGAAACCCGCCGTAGCGGCGGTATGCATTATACCTCCCTCGAAAATATACATAAGGTTATTGGCCCCTTGTTTTTTGATGACTTACAAAAAGAGTTTGAGGTAATTTGTGCTATTTCAGTAGAAAAAACCAAGATGCAAAAACTTGGTGCATTTCAATCAAAGCTTGCATCTTTGTCATTTTTAGACCCTGCTTGTGGTAGCGGAAACTTTTTGACAGAAACATACATTAGCCTGCGCCGTTTAGAAAATGAGTTATTGAGCATCAAGCAAAAGGGGCAAATACTGTTTGGTGGTGCTGACGATAACCCCATACAGGTTTCCATTGGGCAGTTTTATGGCATAGAAGTAAACGACTTTGCTGTAACGGTTGCCAGAACCGCATTATGGATAGCCGAAAGCCAGATGATGAAAGAAACAGAAAGCATCGTACATATGCAATTGGACTATCTGCCGCTAAAAACCTATGCGGGCATTGCCCATGGTAATGCTTTGCAGATTGATTGGGACGAGGTTGTGCCTAGGGATAGATTGGATTATATTATGGGGAATCCGCCGTTTGTGGGCAACAGATACTTGAATGACAGCCAGCGAGCTGATATTGCCCCACTGTTTCCCAAAAACAAGACAATGGATTATGTTTGTGGATGGTATGTTAAGGCATCTGATTACATGAATGGCACAAAGGTAAAAACAGCTTTTGTATCAACCAACAGTTTAGTTCAAGGCGAACAAGTGCCATTGTTATGGAAGCCTTTGATGGGGCAAGGTATATACATAAATTTCGGCATACCAACATTCAAATGGAATAGCGAGGCAAGCGGTGTTGCCGCTGTCCATTGTGTGATTATTGGATTTAGCTATGTAAAAACCGAGCCAAACATAAATCCTTATCTGCTCGAAGCCTCTAACATTTTCATTGAAGCCAGAAATAAACCGCTATGTGATGTGCCTCATATAAGAAAGGGCAATCAATTAACTGACGGATTAAATTTGGTAATTGAAAACGAAATATACGAGGATTTCATAACAAAAGAACCTCTTGCCAAAAAATTTATTAGGAGACTAATAGGTGCTGATGAATATATTAACAACAAGGTACGTTACTGCTTGTGGCTAAAGGATGCCACCTGTGCAGAGCTCCTGAAAATGCCCTTAGTCGCAGAACGAGTGAAGCGAACTTACGAATGGCGATTAAAAAGTAAAGACCCATCCGCTAATCGTATTGTCGATGCACCCACATTGTTCAGAGAAATGAACAATCCTGAAAGTTTTATTGTTGTGCCTGTTGTTTCATCAGAAAAGCGCAGATACATTCCTTTAGGATTTATGGGCAAGGATGTAATAGCAAGCAATGCTGTGCTTATTATTCCCAATGCTACACTATACCACTTCGGTATCCTAACATCCAATGTTCACATGGCATGGATGAGAACTGTATGCGGGCGTTTAAAGAGTGATTACCGCTACTCCAAAGACATCGTCTACAACAACTTCCCATGGCCAACCGCAACCGACACTCAAAAAGCCGAAATAGAAAAACTAGCACAAGCCATATTAAACGCAAGAGCAGAATACCCCGACAGCACCCTAGCCGATATGTATGGTGAAACATCCATGCTATTCCACACATCCCTACTAAACGCCCACCGCGAGCTAGACCGCGCCGTAATGAAGCTATACGGCTTTCCCGTTAAAGATTTCATCGAGGCGGATTGTGTGGCGGCTTTGATGGAGATGTATCAGAAACTAATGGAAGATAGATGATGTCAACTGTTGAATATGATGAGCAGTTAAGGCTTCTCCATGAGAATTGCGACAAATTGATTCAAGAATATGAAAGAGATATATACAAAGATGTTATGGAATTTCGAGTAAAAGAAAACAACATTTTTGTAGCAAACTTGGCAGGCATTTGGGGGCAAGCTTTCGTTGCATATGAGGCAATGTATTTAATGACCATTGAATTAGGCAAAAAGCACATCAACATTGCTGGGACTAAAAAGGGAAATAACATAAATTATGGAAATAAATTCTTTGCTATCATGAACATACACGGTCGTGCATGTCAAATTTTTATGGAAATACTGTGCTTGTTAAAAGGGGGCTTTGTCGATGGGGCTCTCGCAAGATGGCGTTCGTTGTTTGAACTAAGCATATACGCCATGTTTATCAACAAAAACAATGACGAGGTAGCTTCAGCGTACATGAAACAAGCTAATACAGGTGAAAAGAATGCAAAGTGGGCTAAATTGGCAGATTGTTTCAAAAATCATAAAGGCAACATCACATTCAAGCTGCTGTTTGAAAATCGTGATTACCCAGATGAAGCAAAAGATATTTGGCAAAAACAGTATGAACTAGCGAGCAAGATTGTTCATACATCGCCACAGGGAACAATGAAGCGAATTGGAGTTGTAGAGCCTATTGGTGCTATGGTTGCAGGGGGAACAAATTGGGGATTGCACGTTCCAGCAGAACATGCTGTAATTTCATTCCACCACATTTCAGAAGAGTTTTTTTCATAGCCAAGAAGTTTTGATAGCTTTGTTTCAGTAATACTTTTAAGAAAATGGGTCGAGATTATTTGTAAGCATCTATACGAAACCGTGGGCAATTGCTTTCCAGAGATTGGAGAAGCCACAAAAATCTACAATGTTTATTTAACGCATCAGAAGGTTAGGAATATGGCTGAGAGCGCAAAAAAACCTTATAAAACCGCCCCTCCTCCTCCAACAGGCCGAAGGAGGAACTCCACATGTCCACATCAAAAATCATCCGCAAACGCAAATCCATAAGAAAATACGACCTCACCCCGTTAGATACCGCCACGCTCGAAAAAGTGCAGGCGCAATTTGAAAGCCTTATTATTTATTTACAAATGGATTGCCATGAGCTTTATGGCTAATGCCGCCAATATTAGCGTAACCCTCGCATTAAACTTATACCCAAACCACTAAACATTACGCTCATAATTAACAACACCGCATATCAAGTTAAACCTAAGCAATAACCTTTTTAACCTATTACGGTATTTCTCGGCCACAATCTTAAATCGTTTTATGCATCCTACTATATGCTCTATCTTCATTCGGATGCTTGCAATGGACTTATTCGATTGTTTGCGGGTTGCTTTTTGTTCATCGGTTAGTTTGTCAATATCTGCTTTGTGGCGTATTGGCAATAGAGAGTTTGGGTGAAGTTTTTGTAAACCTCTATAGCCGCTATCGCCAATAACAAGAATGGCTGGGTCAACTCTGGTAGTTTGCTTAAGAATAGTTAGGTCATGGTCATGGGCTTTGCCGTTGAAAAGTTCAGTGCTTATAATCATTTCAGTTTGTCTATCAATTATAAGTTGAAACTTCACGGTGTGCCGCTTTTTTTATCTGAATAATAGTCCTTTTGTTTCTTTGGGCATTTAGGTCTTTGTATAGGCGTTTCGGTAGTGTCATCAACGACTATTACCTTTATTTCAGCATCTGCGGCAACAAGCTCTCTTTTGCTTGGTAGGCTAAACACACCTGATTCGATAAGGGCTTTTTCGACCCATTCTATAATGTCGCCTACATTAGTTTTATGGAGGTCATAGCTTGCACCTATACATTCATAAGTCCTGTACTCTTTATAGTATTCGAGGGTCATAAGTAGCATATTTTCGCAAGTTAGCTTGCGATTTCGTCCGCCCTTTTTACGGACTTTAATATACTCTTGCTTAATGACATCCAGCATGACTTCAAAGGTAGTAGGAGATACACCAGTTACCGCCTTAAAGCGTTCTGGTTTGTAGTTTTTGATGTTGTTATATTTATCCATGTGGGTATTATAGCATGGAGTTGGTTTCGGTACAAGTCTAATGACGGTCTTGTTATAAATTGACATCCAACACCATCTTCGCGAGGGCTATGGAAATCGTATATACACGGGATTACAAGCCCGAAGCAATCCATATCAATAGCCCAACAAACAAAACGCCCCGATGAGCCATCGCCCTCGGGGTGTTTGTTCACTTTATGCCATTACTTATTCATCAATGTAGCTATCTCCTTCAATCTCTCAGGTATATTGATACTCTGAGGGCATACCGCCACGCACACGCCGCAAGCAGTACAAGCCGAGGCATTTTGAGCTTTATCAATTTTGCTATATGCTTGACCCAGTTGGAAGGCGGAACGATTTTCTAAGAATTTATTATACATCTCAAAGATATCAAAAATCGGTATGCCTTCTGGGCATTTGTCGCAATATTTGCAATATGTACAGTCCACACGCGGTATTTCTATCATGGCATGGGCCACTTTTTCTGTTAGCGCGAGCTCCTCTGGCGTAAACTGTGTGTGTTTTGCTATCACATCAATATTGTCCTGCACCTGCTGCATATTGCTCATACCGCTAAGCACATTTACGATTTCTGGGCGGTCGGCTACCCAGCGAATAGCCCAAGAGGCGTGGCTTGCCGCAGGGTCGGCATCTGTAAGCATTGCGCCAATACTTTCAGGCAAGCGCGCCAAAATGCCGCCGCGTACAGGCTCCATAGAAATAACAGGCTTTTTGTAAGATGCAACTATTTCGTATTGGTCTCTATAGTCGCCGCGATGCCAGTCAAAATAATTTATCATTAGCTGAACAATATCAAATTTTTCATGATGCGCCTCCATTATATTGCGCATATCTTCTGTTGTGCCATGGAAAGAAAAGCCAAATAGCTTGATTTTGCCTTCTGCCTTCATTTTCATACAAAAATCGTATGCGCCAAAGTCTTCGCATTTTTTGTTGTGGTCATGATTAAGCGCGTGCAATAAATAAACGTCAACATAGTCCACGCCCAAGCGTTCTAGCTGCTCATTAAATATGCGCTCCACATCTTCTGGTTTTTCCGCCGCCCACGCAGGAAATTTTGTAACAACCTTAAAGCTATCACGCGGATAACGCTCCACCACAGCCTGCCTCACAGCCGCCTCAGATGTGCCGCCATGATAGCCATATGCCGTATCAAAATAGTTATGCCCTGCTTGTATGTAGGCATCCACCATTTCCTTGACCGCCTCGATATCAATTTGATTATCCGCCCCTAGGGTAGGTAGGCGCATACAGCCAAAGCCAAGCTTAGCAATGCCGTGTTCTTTAATAAAATCTTGATGCAAATTGCTCATGAAAATTTTCCTCCTCTATTGTTCATTATCATTATTGATTATAACAGGTTTTTCTAGCGTAATTCGTCCCATGCGCCCTTCACGAAACTCATCAATGAATATCTCAGCAGTGCGTTGCAAATCCACTTCGCCGCCTTTAGTTTTGAACAGGCGGGCTATGCCTATTTTTTCTAATATTTCATGTGGCGTGTCACTATCATCAAAATCTATCTTGTAGCGAGACCTCAAGCCATCGGGTGCAAGGGTACGCATTGTATCTGCTAGGCTTGCGGCGAGCTCTTGTATATCCAGTATATTATCATTAATAGAGCCTATGTATGCAAGGTTTCGCCCCACATTTTCGCCTTCAAATTTTGGCCATAATATACCAGGGGTGTCTAATAATTCAAAATCTGCTGCTATTTTTATCCATTGCTTACCGCGTGTCACACCTGGCTTGTCTGCCACCTTCGCGGCATTTTTGCCTGCATATCGGTTTATCATGGTAGATTTTCCAACATTTGGTATGCCTACTATCATGGCGCGTATGGGTACCATCAAGCGACCTCGCGCTTTTTGTCGCGCTATCTTTTCTGCCATATGCGCCCGCGCTGCTTCCGCTACAGCCGCAAGCCCCTTGCCCGCCGCAGAGTTTGTAAGGGCAACTTGATAACCAAGAGATTCGTAATGCCGCTTCCATGCCGCATTTTGCGCCTCATCGGCCAAGTCTGCTTTATTAAGCACAGCTATACGCTTTTTATTTTTCGCTAATTCATCAATATCAGGATTTTTTGAAGAAAGTGGTATTCTGGCATCCAAGAGCTCAATCACAATGTCCACAAGCGCGAGATTTTCTTTCATCATGCGTATCGCAGAGGTCATGTGACCAGGATACCAATGTATATTTTTCGTATTATCGCTCACTTTAGCACGCTCTCTTTCCATACCTGTGCGATAAGCATATGCCCAGCCTCTGTGGGGTGTACGCCATCATAAAGCCAGTATGTATCAGGTGCTTTAGCACATGCCGCATTAAATGCAGATTGCAGTGGCACAAAAATAGCATTATGCTTTTGTGCTAGCTCTTTCACAACGTTTTGCCGCTCCTCCAGCTCACTTCTCCATGCATCATAATTTCCTTGCGCGGCTTCCAGCCCACCTTTTAACGAAAAGGGTTCACAAAGCACAAGCTTAACATCAGGCAACCTTTCGCGCGCCTTGTTAAGCATTATATCATATATTTTGCGGAATTTTTCAACCTCAACCCCTGTGCCACGGCGATATTCCGCCCAAAGGTCATTTATACCAATTAAAATGGAGATAATGTTTGGGTGCAGATTATAGCAATCCTCTTTTGCTCGCGCGTAGAGGTCTACTACCCTATTTCCACCAATTCCTCTGTTATAAATTGTCAGCTCCAAATATGGGCTATTGTATAAAATATCAGCTTTTAGCAAATTTGCATAGCCCCAGCCCGCTGCATTCGCGTGTATATCTTCTTCCGTGCGGTTACGACCGCAATCTGTTATGCTATCGCCTGTGAAAAGTAATATATCGTTTTTTGTAAGCATAGCGTCCCCCTTAAAAAATTAATCTCCTACAGGCTCAAACTCCTCATCTGCTTCCACCCAAGAATTAATACGCCATATATCATTATCATCCATTATTAGGTGATATACGCGGTAAAGGCTTTCGTGGTTCATAAAGGGATGTATCACATATGCCAGCGCAGAGCGTTGGTCATAGAAGTCATGCCTAATGTTTTCCACAGAGGAGGTGCGTAGCACAGCATCTGCATCACGAAAAGTCTCCATATTAGCAAGGTGATTGAATAGCTGATGCTCCGCTGTGTTTCTACTGCGCAACTCTTGCGAGAAGAGTTCGCGCTGAAATTCAATAACATCCATGAATATGCCCTCATCAAGGATAAAATTGCCATGAAGGAGGGTGAAAGATGTAGTATATAATTCCATTAATTGCCATGGTCCTTGCGGATAATCCTCAGCTAGGTTAAGTCCCACTGTCTCGCGGTACATGCGTTCACCTCTATGGCGGCGTTCATGCACAAAATGCTGCGGCATATTTTCGCTAACACGCATACCATATACCAAAATAGAGCTAATGGTCACAATGCCCAAGACCAATATTATTAGAAACAGAAGCACATTTTTCCTTCGTCGTCTCATTGTTCTTCTCATAGTATAGTCACATCACTTTTCAAAAATTGTCTGCATTTATTATATTATACCAATACATACTAGATAAATCAAGTTTTTAGGAGAGGATTTAATGCGATATACAAAAACAATATTAGTGTTAGCTTTTGCACTGGTAGGGATTTTTTATACATGCCTTATGCCATGCGAAGCTTTTGCTACATCTGCAAATAAAAAAATCATCGTAATAGATGCTGGACACGGTGGCTGGGACCCTGGCAAAGTAGGCAAAAACGATATTTTAGAAGCAGATATAAATCTGGCCATTGCAGAAGATTTGCAGATTTTGCTTGATTTGGCTGGTGCTACTGTTTTTTTAACCCGCTCAGAAGATACAGCTTTGGGCGATACAAAAAATGCAGACCTAGCAGCCAGAAGTGCCATGCCATCAGATATGCAGGCGCATATTTTTATATCCATACATCAAAATGCCTATCACAATAACAAAGTAAGTGGCGCACAGACATTCTATTATGGCAGTTCGCAAGAATCACAACGCTTGGCAGAAAGCATACAAGCTCGCTTGACAAGCTTTTTAAATGCAGAAAACCACAAGGAAGCGAAGGCAGAGGAGAGCTACTATCTTCTTAAAAAAACCGCTACGCCCGCCGTCATTGTAGAATGCGGGTTTTTAACCAATGATGTTGAAGCAAACAAGCTATCCAAAGAAGATTATCAAGAAAAAGTAGCTTGGGGTATTTATCTCGGTATTTTAGATTATTTTGCAACAAACAGCGAGGAATAATATATAACAAAAGCACCCCTTGCGGAGTGCTTTTTTGATTAATATATAACATTATTCAGTAACAACAGGTCCAAAAATCCTAGGATTACGCCTTATATTTGCTACCTCTTCCCATTCCGCTACTTGCTCGCGGAAATACGACACGCGCATTTGCTCCTCGTATTCTCCCATAAAGAAATCACGTACAAAGTCTGCATCAAAGCGGTCTTCAATATTAACAACTTCAAATATAGCCCAACTACCACCAATCATAGAAAGAGGTTCTGGCGTTATCTCGCCTATTTGCATGGTATAGGCAATCTCGACAAGATTAAAGTCTTGCGATAAGGCAGACTCCCAAATATCAACCTCTATCATGTCCTCATCAAAAGGAATGGCAGAATATTCGCGCATAAGGTCTACAAAATCCGTACCGCCCGCATTCACAAGTGTCATAACAGCATTTGCCGTCTCGATATCTTCCGTTACGATAGCGCGTATCGTTACCTGCGTTAATTCCATAGCTTCATCTACAAGATATTGCTCAAATGCTGCCTCAGCATCTGCTTCTGATATGGTGGCAAGGTCAAAATAGTGGTCAAATACCAGTGCGTTCATCATTTCCATTTCAATAAAACGTCTAAAGCTAGCGTTTGTAAAGCCCATGGCTCTAATTACGTCTTGACCTGTCATGTTTATCTGTGGTCTATATAGGCTTTCTAATACCTCTTGAATTATTAAATCGAGCTCCTCAGCATCAATGTCGTTTGAAGAAATACCTAGCCTCTCGGTCTGATTGTGTATCAAATGCATCTCTGCCACTCTATCAAACGCAAATTCCATAGCCCATTGGTGCGTCTCTTCATTTTCAGGCATACCCCAGCCCATTATGAGATTCATCCATTCTTGGTCAAAAAAGAAGCTAAGATGCGCACGCGGCATTCTTTCGCCATCAAGAGTGCCAGCATGGTTTAGGTCTAGGTTATTCCAAATAAGCAAGCCGCCTACAATAAGAATCATTACAGAAAAACCGATTATAATATTTCTGATGGTGTTATCGTGACTATTAGCCCTAGGTCTCTTTGCCATTTTTTTACACTTCCTATCTTTTGTATTATTGTGCTTTGAATCATTCATTCCGCATCTCGCAAGATGGTTAGGTAGGGTTGGTTGCGGGATGCAGTTCTTTAGCTCAAGGCACAGTTTAGTTAATTTAATTCCCAAGTTTCCACTTGTAACCAAATTACTTTACCACAATACGCAAGTTATGTCAAGATAGTTTTAAGGTGAAGTATCAGTTTTTTTACGCGGGTTTTTCGTTATCTGCGCGGTATGCCGCTCAAGATATGCTTTATAAGCTTTTCTAAATTCGCTGGATTTTTTCTGCGAAAGCGGTATGGCACTGCCATCATTCATTGTTATTATATAATTCTTCATGCTTGATATATTTTTCATATTAACAATAAAAGCTTTATGAACTTAATAATAATCATGCTTGCTAAACAAATCCATAACATTTTTAAGCGTATCATTACAGAAATATTCATTGCTTTGCGTTTTTATTCTTATTTTTCTATTATGAAATTCAAAAAATAGGATTTTGGAAATGGCTATACTGCGCAGCCCTTTGTCTGTAAGAAATTCTACTGTGAAGTACATGGATTTATAACCCATATGTTCACGGAGATAATTTATAATTCTGTCCATGTCCAATTCGGTCACTGGATTATCAGCATAGTATACGAATTTCATGTTTTCTTCATGCACAGATGTCCGCCTCTTTAAGTAATCATGAAATTTTGTAATATCATTAAACAAGCTCTTGTCCAGCATAAGTATGTCAAAAGTAAAATCGTTTGAGAACAAATCATCCTGATTATCAAAATCACAGAGTTCAAAATCATATGCTTTACCCAAAAAGGAAGCTAGCCTTTCCTTTATGTATTGCTTGCTATCAGAGCATTTACACAGTGCAACTTTAAGCATAAATCCAAGCCACCACCCTTTTCAATTTTACATTATATCATCTTTCACTCACATTATACAAGCTATAAAAATATTCTTTATTTTCATACAGCTCATCAAATGTGCCTATCTCCACCAGCTCTCCATCCCGCATAACCAGTACGCCGTCACATTTGCGCAGTATCTCTTTTGTGTAGCGGTGTGTAGCAAAAATACATGTTAGCTCTGGTGTTTCCAGCAGGCTTTTTTCTATGTCATATGCCGTTTCATTATCCAGATTTGCCATTGCCTCGCCAAGAATGATGACCTCGCTACCCTTTATAAGGGCGCGGGCCATGGCTACGCGCTGACGTTCGCCACCAGATATGGTGTTGCCACCCTCGCCCATCGCGGTTTGTGAACCTTCTGGCAATGTGGCTACAAATTCATCCAATCTAGATTTGCTCATGGCATTCGCATAGTCCTCATCAGAATAAGAATTGTATAGAGCTATGTTGTTTTGCAAGGTATCGTCAAGCATAAACACATTTTGGTGCATCATAAATAGCGATTTATATAGGCTTTCACGATTTATGTCACGCATCTCTGCTTTACCTATGTGTACATTACCAATGTAATCATCATAATAGCCCATTAGCACCCTTAGCAAGGTGGATTTGCCGCTGCCGCCAACTACGGCATATTTACCATTTGGCTTAAATGCATATGACACATTTTTTAGAGCCACACCATTTGGGTTTTCTGTTTTGGCAGGAATTGCTTTAGGCTCGTTCGCTTTTATCAGTTCCATTTCTGCTTTTGACATACCGTAACTTAATGTTAGATTATCAACATATATGCCGCTGCCAAAATCTGCTTCCATAGGCCTTTCTTGCGAACCTTTCGGCTCTATGGACTTTAGCAAATTATCCCTAATTTCTTTTGTGGATTTGATATTGGCAATGCTCATGGTAACTTGCTGTATGGGTCCTATTATGCTGCTAGAAAGCCCCGCAATAGCTATGACCGCGCCAACCGTAATATCACCTGCAATAACAAAATAGCCCGCTACAAGATATGTAAGTATTTGGGATGCTATCATTACAGTAGCCGAAAGCACGCCAACCCCAACATTAACCTTATTTGCCTTATAGCGCGACTTCTCCGAATCTTTTGCAGATGCAGAAAACTTTTCCTTGATATTTTTTTCTATGCCAAAAGTTTTTATTACTTCAAAGCCAGATAAAAAGTCCTTTACTTTTTCATTGAGTGTTGCCATCTTGCTCATATATGCCATATTTGTTTTGCTTAACTTTTTACCAAAGATAATGGGCATTATCAATGGAGCAATAGATAGCGCAAAGGCTATAATGGCGTTTACTGGGCTTAAAAATGCCATGGCACCAAGCGTAAACACCATTGTCGATATATCCTTGGTTTAGAGATAATACGCTAGAGATATATTTATCATCAATCATCTTTATATCATTGTTAATAATAGATATGTGTTTCGCGCTATTGGACTGGTTAAAATCTGATATTTTTGACCCTAGCAAGGTGTGAAAAATGTCGTTTTTTTACCTAAGCACCGTCTTGTAAGAATATGCCACAGTAGTTCTAAAGAAGCCATAGAGAGCCAAGAAGAAGAATACAACAACTCCAACACCCATCCATGCCGCCATTATCAACCCTTGCATATTACCTGCCGTTATGGAATCAATAATGAACATGATAAAAAAGTTTATTAGCGTTCCCGCACCCTGCGCAAAAATACCCATGAGCATAGTGATAAAAAATAAAATTGGATGAGCCATCATATATTTTCTCATTTTACATCCCCCTTTGTTGTGCCGCATTGTTCGTCAGTGCGAAAAGTCTTTTTTGATTTAATATCCCAATTATAGTCACAGACATAACAGATGACAATAGGTTTTGCACAAGGTACAGGTTTTGCACTTAAACGACAGATTCACTATTGCATCTAGCAAATTCTTGTGCTATAATTTGTACAGGCACTAAATAAAGCGTATCTTTAACGTACAAATATTTTGGAGGTGCAATAATATGTTAAGGCTTTTAAAGAGCATGGAAACAGGTATACAAGAAATTGATGACCAGCACAGGGAGCTTATTAATAGAATTAACAAGGTTATCAAAATGGGTGAAGCGGCAAAATCTAAAGAAGAAACCGAAGAAACCCTTACATTCTTGGCAGAATATGTTCTAAAGCATTTTGCCACAGAAGATGACTATATGAACAAATGTTCTTACCCTATTTGCTATCTGCATCAAGGTCAGCACAGTGGTTTCGTTGAAAAGTTTTTGGAAGTTAAAGAACGCTATGAAAAGTCTGGCTATTCTACGGAGCTAGCTACAGAACTTAATGCCTTTATCGTTAGCTGGGTTATCAACCATATCGCTACCTCCGATGCTGCTTTCGGCAGATATTATCTAAAGAAAATCGGTGGCGACCCTGAAGCCATCACAGTATAATGGCTACGAAAATAGGATTTATAGGTCTTGGCATAATGGGCAAGCCCATGGTTAAGAATCTGCTAAAAGCAGGTCATGAGGTCTATGCCTATGATATTGTTCAAGAATACATAGAGGATGTGACACGCGCAGGTGCTGTAGCGTGTTCTTCTGTTGCTGAGATTGCTAGCAACTGCTCTTTGATTGTCACTATGTTACCAAATGGTCCAGATGTCAAAGACGTGGTGTGTGGCAAGGATGGTTTGCTTGAGCATCTTTCAGCAGGCAGCACTATCATTGATATGTCATCCATAGAACCTATCGTCGCTCAGGAGATATACGCAACCTGTGTCGCCAAGAGTGTTTATATGCTGGATGCGCCTGTGTCTGGCGGCGAGCCAAAGGCTATAGATGGAACACTATCTATTATGGTAGGCGGCGATGCCACTGTTTTTAATTCTGTTAAACACATTCTGCTTGACATGGGCGCAAGTGTTGTTCATTGCGGTGACATCGGTGCAGGCAACACCGCAAAGCTAGCAAACCAAATCATAGTCGCGCTAAATATCGCGGCTGTTTCTGAGGCATTCATGCTCTCTACTCGTGCAGGCGTAAACCCCTCCCTCGTTTTTGATGCTATAAAGGGTGGACTAGCTGGCTCGACTGTCATGAATGCAAAAGTTCCTATGATTTTGGATGGCAACTTTAACCCTGGTTTTAAAGTTGACCTGCATATAAAAGATTTGTTAAATGCACTGAACACAGGTCATAATGTCGGCGCGCCGCTTCCACTAACCGTTGCCATAATGGAAATTTTGCAAAATGTGCGGGCGCATGGTATGGGTCAAAACGACCATAGCGCGATTGCAACCTACTACGAACGCCTAACAGGCACAGAAATCAGGGATTAGAAAGGTGGCAATGTAGCATTAGAAGGTGTGTTTAATAGCCAAGGTCGCTCTATGACCAGCGGCAAAGGCATGTTTATCACTAAAATAAGAGGCGAAATCGATGGCGCGAGAATCGCCGTAGCCCTTTGTATTCCTTGGCAGCGTTCACTTCCTATTGCCACCCAACACAATATCTCTATAAAAGAATAGGTCCAGTGTAGCAGCATTTCGAACTTGTGGCGAGGCTATATCAATAGAGCTTGATGGCTCAAAAAGGCTGTTGTAGATAACGACCGCGCACTAGCATGGAACGAAACCCTTACATGCGACATCAGAGTTGCTTCTGACATATTTGGTTTTACCACAGGCGAAGGCTTTGTGAATGAATTTAGCGGGCGAGATGCTGTGCTTGTCCAAGCTCGTAATCTAAAATCAATTATGTCCCAGATAGCATACAATCACGACCTAGACATTAACAGATAAGCCGCCTTTCACCTAGGCGGTTTTCATTTTGCAGAAATTGAGCAGGCATAGTCAAACAAGTTTTGAACATGTGTGTCATGCTTGTATTGGAGGTGCAGAAAAATGCACGCTTGGGAAGCCATCAAAAAATATTGACAAGCACATTCATATTGAGTATTTAGCTGATATCGTTGCATTATCGCTGTTTTATTACCAACAGTTTGTTCGCACGCCTTGCCAAAAAGCCTGTGCGTGAATATATCAAGTTGTGGCGGTTAGCTAAGGCGTGTAACAATCTAAAAAATAAGGATATGTGTATTTTAGAATATCGCAATCGAATACGGCTTCGATAGCCATGAGACATTTTCCATAGCTTTTTTAAGAGCGTGTACGGTCTCACGCCTTCACAATGGCACAAAGACCCCATCCCTTCGGATAATTTTGATAAGCCCGATTTGCTTTTAGGATATATTGTTGGTCGATGTGGGCGTTCAGATAATTAGCAATGGTTTGGTACTTGAGATTAACCGCAAAATCCTTGATTTTCTAATTGATTTTATTGGACTAGCAAAGTATACGCTTTTGCATATGGTAAAAATGCTTGGCGAAAGACCTAACATATCCTCTCCTAGCATAATATGCAAGAAGGGATATGCCACCTATTTGCTGGAGCAGAGATGGCGCAAGATGTGCAATGTTCCTATTGCACAAAATGGCATCTGCCCGCAAGGGGGTCGCTTTGAAGCAGAAAATTATGTGCAGTTAGCAGAGTCAGCTTTGGGCAAAGCAATGAAATATACCCGTTTCTGGCTCAAAAAGCACGGATTGATAGCCGATGGTTTTTTCAGAGATGCACTATAAGGATTCATTTGGAATCGCATATATGAAGTTATAGATTCCGTTTGGAAAGAAAAAAAGCTGGAGGAGATTATTGTGAATATTTATGTATGCACTGTAGACAGCTACTAAGAAGATGGAGCATTTTATGTGGGTACATATACATTATTAAACAAAATGAAGCAAATCGCCGCGAATCCTGAGATTGCTATTTGCGGCGAACGGTTTGCTGGACATGTCATTGGTGAAAATCTAGGTTGTATTCTGAGCGAAAGCAATGTCAAAACAATGAGGAAATTGCGTGAAGTATTTGTCGCACGGCATACCAACGGACATGTTGACGAAAGTGACCTGAATACCTACTTGCTAAGAATAAAGCCAACCGACGGGAGGATTACAGGTCATTCTACGAAATATGTCGACAGGTATTATGATGTAAATTTTGCCAGCAAAACAGCGGTTTAACTTGGGGCATCAACATATTCCCATCGCTTTTATATATTATGCATTTTCATATCCACACGCCCATCAGGCAGAAATACCACGCCCTCACCCTCCAGCAATTGTCTGCGCAATTCGGCATATTCACCACCTGTAACGGAGCCATCAGCTTTTACCACTCGTTGCCACGGCAGATGCTCTGGGCAATAGCGCATGGCCCACCCCACCGCACGTGCGCCATTTGGACGACCAAGCTTATGGGCTATTTGCCCATAAGAAATAACCCTACCACGAGGGATTTTTTCTACTATTTCATATACTTGCTCAAAAAATGGAGTCATTCCAAAAGTCACCTCATGATCATACTTTCATAATCCACATTCACCCTCAACATTGGTATCAGTCGTGTCAAATTTATACGATGACGCATATAGGGATGAAAGCTCAATGCGGCAACGGCAAGCACAGGGTCTACATCTATCTCATCTATGGTTGTGGCACCGCCCGCCTTTTTCATTAGCCCTTTTAAGACATCAGGCGTTGGCAGCTCTTCTTTTATTATGGTGCGTATTTTGTGCCAATTATCCTCTAAGATTTTCGGCGAAATTTGCTCTGTGATCGTAGGATTGTTCATATCTTCAATTTCTCTTCTAAAAGCCTTGCCATATGCGGCATATACAAGACCCCAGTCCGTATCATCCTCACCAAATTTCGGTGAGATATCAGCCAATGTATGATAAAGCCGTGAAATAAGCAGTGTAGCCACAGCAATTTTGCGACCATGAAAATCAGATGGCTTTCGCGCCCGTAGTTTCATAATCTCCCAAAAATGTGAAACGATATGTTCCGCACCAGATGCAGGACGTGTAGCATTGGACAATGTCATAGCCAATCCAGAAAGCACGAGACCCTCCATAAGTGCAGCGGCAGCGGCAGGGCTATCAGTATTCATGTTATCAGCTAAGTCTACTACTTTGTCCAGAGCCTGTTTAGTAATTGCCGCAATATTTGGGCAAAAATATTCACCTATAGTTATATGTGCAATTTTCCAGTCCACAATTGCTATGTATTTTGCTATCATATCGCCAAAGCCCGCAGATTTCAGTATGGCGGGTGCTTTGGTTAGTATGTCAGTGTCACCAATAATGGCAACAGGTGCATGACACAATATAGACCTCTTAAAATTATTTTCTGTAATTGGCGCAGAATTGGATGCAAAGCCATCCATAGAAGGGGCTGTAGCAAAAATAGCAAAAGGTATGTTCGCCTTAAAAGATGCAAGCCTACAGATATCATTGAGAGAGCCGCTACCAATAGATAGCACACCCTGCACGCCTATATCATGCGCAAGGGCAGTCAAGTCATCTACGTCGCGCATATCCGCCACGCGCAAATCATCATAGAGTTTTAGTGTACATTCAAATCCGCCCTCCATCAAGACATTCATGATGTAATCGGAAGCCGCAAGTGTGTTTTTGTCCGCAACAACCAAAAGCTTGTGTGGAAAACCAGCCACTCGCAAAATCTGAGCAGTTTTTGGTAACAGGCTCGTACCAATTTCTATATGCATTTCGCCGATAGTATGATGTCGACCACAATTGCAATTATTTAGTTTTTTTACGATATTCTTTATGTCCATGAAAATATTATAACATTATAAAGTGTATACATCAAGCAATTTTCATACCAAAACAAAAGCCGCCTGCGCGGCGACTTTGAACGCAATATTTGCCTTTGAAAACTAATTTAACTTTATACCGACGTCGCAATATTATAAGCATGGTCGCCGCATCTTTCAAGGTCTATTATCATATCTGTAAAAATCACACCGCTTTCAGGGTCACAGTTTTCTGTCTTCAGACGGTCTAGGTGGCTTTCAGCAAACTCCTTTGTTAGCCTGTCCACTTCTTCCTCTAGCTCTTTAATTTTTGCTCCATTTGAACTGTCTTGATTTTCAAATGCATCTAAGGCTTTGTTGGCGAGTTTGATAGTCGTACTTCCCAATGTTTTTATCTCATTTATCGCGTCCTCTGTAAATGTCAGACCATTTTCTCTCATGGCTATCGCATATTCCGCTATATTTTCCGCATGGTCACCTATTCTTTCTATATCAGAGAGTGTCTTAAACATATTCCCTATCTTCCCCGCCTCCGCGCTAGATAGTGACATTTTATTTATCCACACTAGCTTGGAGGATATTTCTTGGTTAAGATAATTTACAATGTCTTCGTTTTCAAAAACCCTATTTGCTTTTTCTAAATCCTTTCCAAAGAAGGCATCCAGTGCTAGTTCCAAATTATCATTGGCAATTCTTCCCATGCGGCATATCTCAAGATGCGCATTAAGTACAGCTATCGGTGGCGTTTGCGCTAGTTTTTTGTCTATGAATATCAGCTTTTTCTCATATGTCGCATCCCTTACTTCAGATGGCATGATAGGTATAACCCTCTCCATCAGCTTTGCCAAATAGTTAGCAAAAGGTAATAGCATCAGCAATGTCGCCGTGTTATACAATGTATGGAACATAGCTATTTGACGTGCTGGTTCTGCCCATGTCATCTCAAACCAGCCCAAAATAGGCGGCACAAAGAATATCAGCGTACCAAACACAATGCTACCAATAATGTCAAAGGTAATATGGAATAGCGCAGCGCGTTTACTGGCTCTGTTTGCTGGTATAGATGCTATTAACGTAGTTATGCTTGTACCTATATTTGTACCCAAAATAATAAACGCGCCTGTTTCAAACGGAATAGGCACACCGCTTATGTACATGGCAACCAAAATACCCGTTGCCGCTGTTGAGCTTTGCACGGCGGCCGTAAATACAAAGCCAGCCAAAAGTGCCAAAAATGGGTTTTGGAAGGCTACCAGCATTTCGTTAAAAGCAGGAAGATTTCCCAGTTGCCTAAGCGGGCCACCCATGGTTGTAATACCAAAGAACAAAATACCAAAGCCAAGTATTACATAGCCTACATTTTTGATGCTTTTTTTCTTAAAAAACATATGAAGCACAATGCCTACAAAAATAAATGCAGGTGCAAAAGCATCTATTCTGAAGGCAACGAGCTGCGCACTAAGGGTTGTACCCAAGTTTGCACCCATAATAATACCAATGGCTTGTGTAAGATTCATTAGCCCAGAATTAACAAAGCTAACTGTCATAACAGTGGATGCCGTGGAACTATTAAGCGCAATGGTAGCCGCTATACCTACCATAACAGCCAAAATTCTATTAGACGTTGCCTTTTGCAAGATGCTCTGTAGCCTATTTCCTGCTATATCTTGCAGACCACCCGACATCATTTTCATACCAAATAAAAATAACCCTAAGCCACCTGCAACCAAAACTATGCTTTCCACTAATGTACTCATATTCTCTCCATTTTAAATTATATTTGCTATCAAATAGTCAGTATAACAGAATTATCCAAGCAAATCAAGACTAAGAATCGACAAAAATTATCAGTGGCGGCACAAAAAATTATGCACCGCCACCAAAGGATAGAGATTGTCCGAAAATAAACTTCAGAATTTTTTATAGGATTTTGTGCGGAAACAAGAAAGCTAAATGCGCCGCGTGCCTAAAGGCACGCAAGCATAAGCCGACACAGTGTCCGTGCAAAAAATACAAGGAAAATCGAAAGTTTATTGAGTGACAATCCCATAGTTCTATTTAAACCATATATACAAAATCCGCCCTACCATGTCCGTAAAGCCCGCACGCTCAACACCTTCTTCTGTTATAAGTGCGCTACGCCCAATCTCCTCACCTTCGTATGTGTAAACAATCTCGCCCACAGGCATTCCCGCCTCCACAGGTGCTGCCACAGTTTCATTTATAATTATTTGTCCATCAAGCTCCACATTGCTGCCTTTTTCCGTTACGTCACTAACAAGGCTTTCAACCATCACAGCCACCTCGGCCTCTTTACCTTTGGCAACAGGTATATTGCCAACCACAGTGCCAGGCAGCTCACCTTTTACCACTTTATAATTTGCATATCCATAGTCAAGCATTTTCATAGCCTCTTGAAAGCGCGTAGTTGGGTTTGGCGCACCAAGCACAACGGCTATCAACTCCATATCTCCACGCTTTGCCGTTGCCGATAGGCAGTACATGGCCTCACCTGTACTGCCTGTTTTTAGCCCAGTCGTGCCGTTATACCATTTCACCAATTTATTTGTATTTGTCAATCCAAATTCTTCTTCACCGCGATTTGTTTTGTGAATAATGCTATCCATCCATGTAGTTGCAAATTCCTCCACATGCGGGTATTTTGTAATAAGCTCACGAGACATTATAGCAATATCCTTTGCCGTGGTAAAATGCCCATCCGCATCTAGTCCGCAAGCATTGCGAAAACTGGTATTTTCCATGCCCAGCATACGAGCCTTTTTATTCATCAAATCCACAAAGCTTTCCTCGCTGCCGCTCACAAATTCCGCAAGAGCCACAGCCCCGTCGTTAGCTGATGCAATCACGACAGACTTTAATAAATCACGCACACTTTGCTGCTCACCCACCTCAAGATATACTTGACTGCCGCCCATGCTAGCCGCATACTCGCTAACGGTCACAATATCATCCCAAGCTATACGATTTTGCTCTATCGCTTCATATATAAGCAGCATAGTCATAACTTTTGTAACAGACGCTGGCGCACGCCGTTCATCACCATTTTGATTGAAAATAATTTCGCCGCTAGATGCCTCCATTATTACAGCCGACTTGGCATCTATAGTCAGCGCAAGTCCCTTACCCTCCTGCGCCATAGCCACATTCGGCACAAAAAATATCATAGCACAGCATATCGCCGCAATCCTCTTTATTTTCATTTCATTCTCTCCTTCGTTCCTTTTTGTCTATTGTTATCTTTTTAGGCTTTGACAATCCCGTCCAAATTTTGTATGATAGTAAAAGGTGATTATATATGAATATTGTTTTACACGAACCAGAAATACCCCACAACACAGGCGCAATAGGGCGCACATGCCTTATTACAGGCTCAAAGCTACATCTCATACATCCCTTTGGTTTTCACTTGGATGAAAAATCGCTAAAGCGCAGCGGGCTGGATTATTGGTCGCGCCTAGCACCCAATGAATATGCAAATTTCAATAATTTCTTAGCCAATAATCCAGATGCACGCATATTCTTAGCAGAAACCAAAGGTGCCAAGTTTTATACAGATGCACAGTACAAACCAAATGATTACATAATCTTCGGCAACGAGACAATGGGCTTGCCACAACATATCATAGATGCCTATCCCGAAAGAATCATCACAATTCCCATGACAGGCGAGGAAAGGTCGTTAAATTTATCGGTTTCTGTGGCTATAATATTATATGAAGCATTGCGACAAACAGGATTTCAAGGACTTCAATGATTTAACTAAGGAGAAAAATATGTGCGGATTTGTAGGATACACACGTAGGGGCGAACTGTGTTCGCCCGCTAATGAGGTAATACAAAACATGTCATCTAAAATAGCTCACCGCGGACCAGATGGGGAAGGCTACCACATCACAGATAGTATCGCTCTCGGTTTTCGCCGCCTATCCTTTTTAGATTTGGAGCACGGCAAACAGCCAATGCATAGCCCTGACGGCACTCTAGCAATAGTTTTTAACGGTGAAATATACAATTTTATGCAGTTGCGCGAGGAGTTGGCGGCTGAGGGTTATAGTTTTTCCACCACATCAGATACCGAAGTTCTGCTTGCTCTTTACGCTAGGTATGGCGAAGATATGCTAAATAAATTGCGCGGCATGTTTGCCTTTGTTATCCATAATGCCCACGACAACTCTATTTTTGCTGCACGCGATTATTTTGGTATAAAGCCTTTTTATTATGGCATTTTTGACGACCAATTACTCTTTGCATCCGAGATAAAGGCACTTCTGCCCCACCCCGCTTTTAGTAAACAGATAAACCATGATGCCTTAACATCATATCTATCTTTCCAATATTCTGTACTAGACGAGACTTTCTTTAAGGGTGTATACAAGCTCCCAGCAGGGCATTTTATGCGCTATATGGATGGCAAAGTTGCCATCCAGCGTTATTGGCAAGCGGAGTTTAAGCCCATAGATGCTCCGCTAAATGAAATTGTGGATAAAATCGATGCCGTTATGGGTGATTCTATAGCCGCACACCAGGTCAGCGATGTGGAGATAGGTTCATTTCTTTCTAGCGGGGTGGACTCCAGCCTGATTGCCGCGCGCTTTGACGGCAAAAAGACCTTTACTGTAGGTTTTGATTATGAAGGCTATAACGAAATAGACTATGCCAGCGAACTTTCAAAGGAAAAGGGTCTTATAAATCATTCTAAGCTAATAACAACCGAGGAATACTGGCAAGCTCTGCCAAAAATTCAATACCATATGGACGAACCTTTGGCAGACCCCGCCGCCATCGCCTTATATTTCGTAAGCCAAACCGCCCGCGACCATGTCAAAGGCGTGCTTTCTGGCGAGGGGGCGGACGAGCTTTTTGGCGGCTACAATATCTATAAAGAGCCGCTTTCTCTGCGACCCATACGTGTTTTGCCGCGCTTTTTGCGCCGTTTCTTGGGCATCGTTGCCTCAAAAATGCCTAATTTTAAAGGCAAGAACTTCTTGATACGCGCCGCTATGGATGTTGAGGAGCGGTTTATCGGCAATGCTAAGGTGTTTACGGAAGGCGAAAGAAATGTTCTGTTAAAATCGCCTCAAGGGCTTGGTATGCAAGATGTCACGTGCCCATACTATGACAAAATCAAAGGCTATGATGATATAACAAAAATGCAGTATATAGACCTGCATCTATGGCTTGTAGGCGATATTTTGTTAAAAGCGGACAAGATGACTATGGCGCATTCACTTGAGGGGCGTGTGCCATTTTTGGACAAAGAGGTCTTTAAAGTAGCAGCAACCATCCCTACAAAATACCGTGTGAACAAACAAGCCACAAAATATGCCTTTAGGCAATCTGCCGCACGTCATCTTTCGCCAAAATGGGCAGAAAAGCGCAAGCTCGGTTTTCCTGTGCCTATTCGCGTGTGGTTGAAGCAGGATGATTATTACAATATCGTCAAAGCGGCTTTCGAAAGCCCTGCGGCTCAAGAGTTTTTTAATACAAATGAGCTTATGGCCTTGCTGAATGCGCATAAAATAGGCAGGGCAGATAATAGCCGTAAAGCATGGACTGTGTATATGTTTTTGATGTGGTATGGCGAGTTTTTTGCGGCATAATGATTTAGGAGGATATCTTTACGTAGCGCGAGGAGCAAGTTCAAACTTATAAGGTATTACGCAAGCCAAGGTTCAAAAATTACCGCTGTCATCTTGCATGATATATGATAAAGCCAAAGCCCTTATCAAAGATTATAGGGCTTGGCATGGAGTTTTGGTGCAGGGTAATTGCGGGCTATAGTTTTATGAAACATGCACCAATTAAGCGCGTTAAAAATATTACAATACCCACCTACATAATGAATGGCACAGATGATAATTTTATTCCGCACCATATGTCGCAAGCTCTCTTTGATAACTGCGGCGCGAAAGTCAAGGCTCATTGGACTATAGAGGGCGGCATTCACAATGACACAAATTTCCGCTATAGAAATGCAGATTTCAAAACAAATATTGAGAAATTTTTTGCTGATTGTGATTTATAGCAATGGTTAGAGGTGTATATTATGGACTTGTTAAGACAAGCTGTAAATGGCGATATGGCAGCCTTCGAGAGCCTTATCATCCAATACGAAAAATTAATATACAACATAGCTTGGCGCATCATGGGCAATGCCGAGGATACAAAGGATATGGCGCAGGAAGCCATTCTCAAGATTTATCGTAATCTTGCCACCTGCAAATCCATAGACCTTTTTAAGGCATGGTCAGCAAGGATAACCCACAATACATGTATGGATGAACTGAGGAGGCGCAAAGGCAGGGCAGCCGAGAGTTATGATGCCATGTTCGACGATGGACACGACATTGATGCCCGTAGCGGCGACCTGCGGTCGCCATCTGATGACGACCCCGAAACCGCTCTGTTGCGCAAAGAAATGGCAAACATGATTAGCGAAGGGCTAAATAAACTATCCGATGAACACCGCGCCCTGCTTGTATTGCGAGATATGCAAGGCTTGACATACGAAGAAATCGCAGAAATAACCAGTCTGCCATTAGGGACAGTAAAATCCCGTATCTCACGCGGGCGCAGTAATTTAAAGCAAATTCTAATTAAAATGATGGAACATCTCTGACAATTTGTTCGTCAAATATATGAAAGAGGTCAGTATGGAAATAAGACAAGGAACATCTGAAGAAATGATGTCTTTATGGTACAAAAAGTTTACATCAGAGTTTTTTGCATCAAATATCAAAAACAATAACGCTGAATTTTGGACAATAGAAATAGATGAAAGATTAATCGGCGAACTTTATATATTTAAAAGCCTGAGTAGCAGAAATCTTATTGATAGGGAGACAGTTGCTTATTTATGCGCATTTCGCATAATTAGTGAAATGCAAAGCAAAGGATATGGGACAAAACTCATTAGGCGCGTTTTTGACCACCTTGTGGAATTAGGATTCAAGTACGCGGTTATAGGTGTAGAACCAAATAATCTTACAAGCATTAGACTTTATGAACATTTAGGGTTCGTCACAAAGCTAGGAATCGTCAACACAGACCCCTGCGATGTTGATTGTAATTTTAACTCAATTGCTTGTGATGACTTCCTATTGCTAAAGAAAACACTATAGAAATGATGATGGTGGTGATTTTGTGAAAATTAAGGATAGTGACATAAAAAAAACATTAGCGGAATTGCCAGAAATAGATTTGCCCGAAGGTTTTCACAATGAGACCATGCAAAGAATAAGGGCAGAAGCCGCAAATATATCAAGAAAGAAAAAAAGCCGCATCATCTGGTATATAGGCTCTTTTTCTACCGCTGCGGCAGCTACCATCGCTATCTTGCTTGTGTTTACGAATTTTGGCAACACTTATACCACAGGTGAAATCGCAGAATTTGATGCACCAACTGCTTGGATTGCCCCTCATGGCATCGAAGAGCGTATTGCAGACCCAGAGATTGCTATAGCTCACACCCCCACCAATGGGTCGATAACCCGTTCTAACGACCCCTTTTCTGACAGCTCACAACAAGCAATTACCACCATCACTTACCTCCGTCCTGCACACTTGCCTACAGACTTAATCGATTTTGACCTAGGCGACCGCTATGCACTTACATTCCAAATCATAATCGCTGTCGATGATATTGCATATGCACAAGAATCTATAAGAACACTTGGTATATCTTTTTACGAATCTGTATTCAATATTTCTATACAGCCCAGTTTTGAAGATTTGGAAGCCATATTCACCCAATTGTACGCTCTAGGCAATGTAGAAGAATACAGCATAACAATAGCAGACACATGGGTTTTAAGCAATATGCAGCAAATTAATGACCTCATCACCAATGCTAACACAATCACCGTAATATTGTTGCAAAATTGACCATGGCATGGTATAATTATCGGTAGCGACTTCATCCTATTATTTTCCGCAACATTTCCACTGATTTTGCTTTCATTTTTTATGGAACTAGTACCTTCGGCAGTAGCGGTAGATATCCTAGCGGCATTTTTGGGCATTTCGGTGTATTTTATATGTTGGATGCTTTCTAAGTACGTTAGGGCATTCATCTTGGTCGCTTTCATAATTTTTTCTATAGACACAATTCTGTTTGTTGTGCTAATAGGCATAGCAGGTGTATTATGTAGCGTTACCGACCAGCAATTAGAGGAAGCAAAAACAGCTGTAGATAATGAAATTGCTAGTGTAGCATTAGGCGAAGTGACCAAAGAGGAAAATAAGGAGGAGAACAAATAATTATGGATATCTTAAAATTAATTAATGTACAAAAAGTCATTGATTGGCGCAGACATCTACATATGTATCCCGAGGTTTCCTTCAAGGAATTTGAAACCACAAAATATCTTGTCGAGCAAATATCAAAGTATGATGGTATAGAAATATTGCGCCCTGCCGAAACAGGGATTATAGCCGTGCTAAAGGGTGGCAAACCAGGTAAAACAATAGGCTTGCGTGCAGATATAGATGCCCTGCCCATTGCAGAAGAGGCCGATGTGGAGTTTAAGTCCAAAAATGATGGTGTTATGCACGCTTGTGGGCATGATTGCCATGCCGCTATGTTGCTAGGTGCATTAGATGCTCTCCATGGAATAAAAGACCAATTGGAAGGCACAGTTAAATTTATCTTTCAACATGCAGAGGAACATCCACCAGGTGGGGCTATAACCCTTGTAGAAAGCGGCATTTTGGATGATGTTGATGCTTTTTATGGTTGCCATGTATTTATGGATGCACCCGCTGGCGTGGTGAAAGTATCTGCTGGACCTGTTTCTGCTAATGCCGATGTGTTTGTTATAGACATTAAGGGCAAAGGCACACATGCCGCAATCCCTGAAAAAGGCATAGATACATTGCTTATAGGCACAGAGATTGTGCAGGCTCTGCATCATATCGTCTCCAGAAATGTTAGTGCATTTGAAAATGCCGTGCTAACCATAGGTGCTTTTAATGCAGGTCACGCTCATAATATCGTGCCAGACACTGCCCGCATCTTGGGTACTGTACGTACCAATACACCAGAGGTGCGCGAGATAATGGTGCAGCGCATAAATGATATTCTTAAAGGCATTTGCGCCGCTTATGGTGCTAGTTATGAGCTTGATTATACCTATGGCTATGATGCTGTGGATAATGACGAGGTGCTTTGCAATTATTTTAAGGATTTGATTATAAAAGTATTACCAGATGTAACTATAGATAAAATGAAACCAATGATGGGCGGCGAAGATTTTTCAGCCTTTAGCAAGATTGCGCCCGCATTTTTTGCTAGCATTGGTGCAGGGCCATATAGCGGCGACTATTTTGAGGGTCATCATCCTAAGTTTTGTGTAAATGAGGATGCTCTGCCTATAGGAGCTGCTCTTTATGCCGCCTTTGCCATGCATTATTCTACCTAAAAAATAAGTATTGACAATCATTAGACAAAATGTTATAATTTAGAAATAGAAAGAAGTGTTGCTTTTTGCTAAAGCTGGGCGGAAAGTGCGTTTATCTACATACAGTCGCATTTTTCGGCCTGTTTTAGCAGGTGATATCTCTCAACCTATTTCGACCCCCTTTTTCGCGCCAACTCCCCTGTTGGCGCACTTTTTATTTAACAATCTTTTAGGAGGATTACAGATGATCGTATTTCTCATCATATTATCAATATGGAATATCATCACTTTTGCTCTTTTTGGTATAGACAAAGGCAGAGCCAAACTAAACACATGGCGCACAAAAGAAGCAACGCTGATATTTTGCGCTTTTGTCATGGGCGGTTTCGGCGCACTCTTAGGCATGATTGCTTTTCGCCACAAAACACGTAAGACGGCGTTCAGAATATTGATACCATTTGCGTGTTTGCTTAATTTAGTAATCATATTTATCGTTATAGCACATTTGATAGGTGAGGGTTTGTGGGTCTTGCAATAAAATAGAGGGTGCAGACACAATATCCGCACCCTCCTAATTATTCAACTAAAAATTCGCCTTCTCAAATCTATCCATCAAATCTTCAAATATAGACAATGACTGCTTAAATGGCTCTGCTGTTGTCATATCCACACCCGCCTCTTTTAACAGGTTGATAGAGTAATCATTTGAGCCAGACCTTAGCATCTTTAGGTATTTGTCTACCGCTGGCTGACCTTCTTCACGTATCTTCTTAGAAAGAGCCATGGCAGCCGTAAAGCCTGTCGCATATTGATACACATAATATGCACGATAATAATGCGGTATGCGACTCCATTCATAGATAATGGTGTCATCCACATTCATATGTGGTCCAAAATGCTTTGTCAAAAGCTCTTTGTATAGGTCACGCAAAGAATCTACCGTTAGGGGGATGTTCTTATCTGCCATTTCATGCGCAAGCATTTCGAATTCTGCAAACATGGTTTGGCGGAAGAATGTACTCTTGAATTGCTCCATGAAATAATTTAACAAATAGTTGTATTTCGCTTTATCTGTTGGCGGCGTAATGCTTAGCATGTAATCCATAAGCAATGCTTCGTTTACAGTGGATGCTATTTCTGCCAAAAAGATTGTATAATTACCATAAACATATGGTTGCTCTTCATGACTAAAGTAGCTATGCATAACATGCCCCGCTTCATGTGTTAGCGTAAACATATTGTTTATTGTATCATCATAATTCATTAGCATAAACGGATGCTTGATACCATGAACCCCTGCACAATAAGCTCCCGAACGTTTATTCTTATTCGGGTATACATCTACCCATCGCTCATCAAAGCAACGCTTTACAAGAGCTTGATAATCCGCGCCCAAAGCCTTCGTTCCTTCTATAACTATTCTCTTTGCATCTTCCCAGCTAACCTTCGTGTCTGCATCTTCTACAATAGGGGTGTATACATCATAAAAATGCAACTCGTCTACTTTTAGGCACTTTTTGCGCAATTCCATATATCTATGCATGAGATGAAGGTTGTCGTTTACAGTGTTTACCAAATTATGATAAATTTCCGTAGGGATATTATCCTCATGCAAGGCAGCCGCCATAGCGTTATCATAATTACGCACAGTAGCCACAAAATTATCATTTTTTACAGAGTAGTTATATGCTTCTGCTAGGGTGTTTTTATGGCCTATGTAACCTTGATAATATGTTTCATATACATTTTTACGCAACACCCTGTCCTTGCTTTCTTGCAAAGATACAAATGTACCTGTTGTTACTTCATGCTCCACACCATTGCTGTCTTTTGCTTTGCCAAATACCATATCGGTATTTGTTAGTTTTCCATAGATATTGGAAGCCGCGCCGCCTATCTCAGATGCACGCGCCATAATTTCTTCTTTATCAGGCGTAAGTACATGCGCTTGTTGCCTGAACATGTCATCGAAGAAATGTGCATAAATCTGCAAATCTGCATTATCGCTCATATAGGCTTTTGCTTTTTCTTCGCCCATAGCAATAATTTCTGGCCTAAAGAAACTAGATGCCGCGCCTATTCCTACATATAGTCCGCGAGCTTTATCCGCCATGCCTGTATAAGTGGAATTCCCAGTGTCTTCGTCACTTTTTAGCATAGTGTAAAGATAAATTTTGCCCATTTCTTCGCCTATTTTGTCGTAGGCTCGCAATGCTCCAAGCAAATTTTCGGCGTTATCAGCCATTTTGCCTTCGTATTGCTTGATGTCTTTTTCGTAGCTCGCCACTAAAGCATCATAGCGCGCTTGCCACGCCGCATCATCTGCAAACATCGTGGTCAAATTCCACTTGAACTCTGTTGCCACTTGGTCTCTTGTTTTTAGTTCTGACATTTTCAGTCCCCCTAAAATTTTGGCTTGAAATTTTGTGGTATGTATGTTACAATGCAAATATAGATTTTGAAGAACCCGTGGTCTAGTCAGCTAGATTATCGGTCTTTCCTTGCAAAGTTAATTACAGAGAAATAACCGCACATCCTTGGACTAGGGGCGGTTATTTCTTTTTGTCGTCATTATTATTTTTCTTTAGCTCTAGATATGTAAATAATGCTATCGCAATAATAACCTGCGTATGCATTATGTATAGAACTTCGAATAAAGATAACACATGACCACCTCATCTCGCTTGGAGATTCACAAGGAAAGAAGGAAGAAATCTAACCGACCATATTCGACCATAGATTGATACAAATGTACCAATTTTCAGTATACCCCAATTTAAATATAATTGCAATTCCTTTTTTGTAATGTTATAATAATCATAAAAAACTCTAGGACGTGTTAAGAAATGAATAAAAACTATACCCTGATAGACCAAAGAGACCTATCTCACATCAACGCTCATGGCTATCTATATAGCCACCCAAGCGGCGCACAGATAATGCATCTTAAAAGCGAAGATGACAACAAGGTTTTTTGTGCATCTTTCAAAACCCCGCCAGAAGATGAGACAGGCATAGCTCACATAATGGAGCATTGCGTGCTTAATGGCTCTCAAAAATATCCGTTAAAAGACCCTTTTAACGAACTTATGACGGGTTCGCTATATACATTCCTTAATGCCATGACCTACCCCGACCGCACCATATACCCCGTAGCTTCTGTTAATGATAAGGATTTCCTTAACCTAATGGATGTTTATTTGGATGCGGTATTTTTCCCTAAGATTTATGACCGAAAAGAAACTATGCTGCAAGAAGGCTGGCATTACCAGCTAGAAAGTGCGGAAGATGAGTTAAAGTACAATGGCATAGTTTACAACGAGATGAAGGGCGCATACAGTGACCCGCAAGATACCATACAAAACGCCCTGCGCCGCACATTATATCCAGACACATCATACAGATTAGATGCAGGCGGCAATCCAGACCATATCCCACAGCTTAACTATGAAGATTTTATAAATTTTCACAAAAAACATTACCACCCACAAAATGCCATGATATTTTTCTATGGTAATATGAATATAGAGCATTGCTTTGACAAATTAGATGCGGAATATCTATCAAGATTCACAGATGATGCCGAAAAGGTAGACATCCCTGCACAAAAACCCCTTACTACGCCTGCTTTTACTGAAGATGTTTATTCAGTGGCCAATGAGGCAGATTTGGATGAAAATTATATGGCTGTAGGCATTAGCTTTCCGCATGATATGTCACAACTTGATTCAACAGGGCTAAAGTTGCTTAATTATATATTGATGACTACGCCTGCTTCTCCTTTATACAAAGCTTTGGTAGAAGCAGAAATAGGCGAAGATATTTCGGGCTATGTAAGCAGCGATTGTCTTCATCCTTATATGCAGATAACTCTAAAAAACGCTACGGTTTCTGCAAAAGAATTTAAAAGTTTTGTAGATGACAAATTAGTGGACATCGCCAAAAATAGTATAAGCAAGAAATTCGTTTCGGCTTGCCTTAATTTCTTAGAATTTCAGGCGAAAGAGGAAGATTATGGCAGTTTGCCCAAGGGCATATCATATTGTACACGTGCGCTAACCACATGGACATATGGCGGCTCGCCTTTTGATGGCATGATGGGCATTGTTCATCTAGCCGAAATACGCAAGCTATGTGAAGATGGTAATTACCTAGAAGGCCTCATCACAAAATATTTATTAGACAACCCAAACCGCGCTTATGTCACATTAAAACCTGTTTTAGATTTGGACGGGCAAAAGGAGATGGTCGTTGCAGAAAGGCTGGCAACCACCAAGGCAGCAATGAGTGAAGAAGAAATCGCGCAGACTATAGCAGAATATCAAAACTTGCGTACTTTCCAAGAATCAACTGATTCTGATGAAATACGCGCCCTAATTCCGCGCCTTTCCGTAAGCGACATAAAACCTGAAATAGAAACAACTCCGCTGGATGTAAAAATGGAAGCTGGCGCGGAAGTATATCATTCCCCGCTTGCTACAAATGATATAATCTATGCAACTATGCTATTTGACATCAGCGCATTGCCCGAAAAATACTTGCCTCTTGTGAAAATCTTGCAATATGTTTTATCCAAGGTTGGCACAAAAAAATATTCCACAAGTGAGATAACGGAAGAAATCAAAGCAAACTTGGGCGGCTTGTCGTTTTCAACCGACATAATCTCCAAGACCACAAGCGACTTTTACCCGCGCGCCACTGTCTATGCTAAATTTCTGAGCGCGAACACAGAAAAGATGTTTGAAATTGTATCAGAAATTACAAAAAACACGCTTTTTGATGATAGAAGCCAGATAAAAAATTATGTTCTGGAGATAAAGGCATCCATGGAGCAAATGTTCTTAACCAATGGTGCATTATTTGCTGTTGAGCGTGCCGCGGGCTATTTCTCCCTTGCCGCTGCATATAATGATGCTGTGGGCGGTCTGTCTTTCTATGATTACACGAAGAACCTCTGCGATAACTTTGACACGCGTTTTGAGAGTTTACAAACCGATTTGACTGAGCTTTGCAGCATAATTTATAGCAAGGGCAATGTAAAATACGGCATAGTTGCCGACCAAGAGCTATACAATAAATATAACAAACATTTGCAAAATTTCCATAGTAGCTTGCATGATGCTCCAGTTGGCGAGCGCACCGCCCTACCTCTGCTTTCACCTAAAAATGACGGCTTTATCACTGCATCCAAAGTTCAGTATTGCGCCATGGCGGCGGACATCTATGCAGATGGTCACGTATATAGCGGCGCATTAAGGGTGCTTTCCAATATTTTGGACGATTATCTTTATGATGAAATCCGCGTAAAAGGCGGCGCGTATGGCATGGGTAGCAATTTTGGGCGCAATGGCGGCATGTATCTATTTTCCTATCGCGACCCACATGTGGCAAACACATATAATGTCTATAGAAATGCCGCAGAACATATTAAAAATCTCGACCTTTCTAATGCAGATATGGAGAAGTTTATTCTGGGTACAATACGCGGCTTTGACAGACCTGCCACCAATGCGCAAAAGGGTTCTGTGGCTATCGTAAACCGTATGTTGGGCATAACAGATGAAATGCGACAAATAGAACGTAGCGAGATTCTAAATGCGAATCTCTCAACCATTCATGAGCTGGCACATATCGTGGAGACCGCTTTAGCGCAGAATAATATCTGCACTGTCGGCTCAGAAGCGGCGATAATGCAAAACAAGGAGCTATTCGGAAATATAAGGAAGGTATAATGTTAGGCTCTAAACCAATTATAGGGATTACTGCAAGCATCAACGATAAGCAACATTATCTCAATCGTGCATATGTTGATGCCGTGGAGCGTGCTGGCGGTTTGCCGTTGATTTTACCTGCAAGCGATAATATAATACAGGCCATCGACATTATTGATGGTCTGTTGCTTTCTGGCGGCGGCGACATTGATGGTAGTTTTTTTGATGAGCCAACCCATCCGAGAGCAAATGATATATGGAAACAAAGAGATAAAGCCGAAATAGCTCTAACGCAACTGGCTTATGAGCGCAATATACCGATTCTTGGGATTTGCCGTGGTTTGCAAATATTGCATGTAGCATTGGGCGGTAAAATTGCGCAGCATATCGAGGGGCATAAACAGGATGAACCGCGCCATATAGCCACACATAGTGTACATCTTATCGGCAGACCAGCACAGGTGGTAGGCAAAGAAAATATTATGGTTAATTCTATTCATCATCAGGCAGTATTGATGGGCGAACCGTGTTCGCCCCTGCGGGTATGCGCCGTCTCCAATGATGGTGTCATTGAGGCTTTATGCGGCGAGAGCGCAAGGTTTGTCTTTGGGGTGCAATGGCATCCAGAGGAGCTTATACATATGCAGGAGCATTTTAGGATTTTTGAAGAATTCATGGTTTCAATTTTAGCAAAGTGATGGTATAATGATATCATCACTTTTTAATTTCTAGCATTTTTACAGGGGGAAGATTATGACCGAAAACATCGACCACGACCATTTTCATATTTTTGGCCACAAAAACCCTGATACAGACTCGATATGCTCTTCTATAGCCTATGCACATCTAAAGCGCGAAATGGGTGAAAAGGGTGCCAAGGCTTATAGACTGGGAGAGATAAATAAAGAAACGGACTTTGTTTTGAAGCATTTTGGCATAAAAAAGCCACCAATATTGCATGATGTACGCCTGAAATTGCGCGACCTTGAGCTTTATCAGCCAGATACGTTAATGCCGCATGAACCCGTCAAAAGAGCTTGGGATATGCTTGTTAATTCAGATGGAAGCCGCATCATTCCCATTGTTTGTGAAAGCAAGGAGGTAAAGGGCATCCTTGCCATGGGCGATGTTACCAGCATCTTCATGGAGGTTTCTGATGAGGATGTGGTCAAGCGTCATGAGATTTTATACCGCAATCTGGTCGATTGCCTTGGCGGCGTGGAGGTTGGCGGCAACTACAAATACGAAAAACTGGATGGCTCACTGTATGTAGGCATGAATTTTGATGATAGCACCGTGATAACAGATAAAGACGTGGTAATAACAGGTAAAATTGACAATGCTTGGCGGCTAGCATATGAATTTGATTTTGGTTGCATCATATTAACAAATGGCGTAAAACCAAAAGGGCTTGACGGCGCGAAATGCTCCATTGTATGCGTGGATTATTCCATGTTTAAGGCTGTTAGCTTAGTTAATCAGGCTATTTCTGTAGGCAGTTTGATGAATGTGGGTAATGTTGTTACCTTTTCCGAAAATAACTACCTTGACGATGTTTCCGATGTTATGCGCGTAAGCAAGCACCGCAACTTCCCTGTTGTGGACAAAGAAGGCGCACTATATGGCATTGTGTCGCGCCGCCACCTTATGTCAAATGGCGGCAAAAAGGTCATTTTAATAGACCATAACGAACGCAGCCAATCTGTAGAGGGCTTGGAACAAGCCGAAATTGTAGAGATTATAGACCATCACCGCGTGGCAGATATACAAACGGAGTCGCCGCTATACATCCGAAGCGAGCCTGTGGGCTGCACATCTACTATCATATGCAAAATGTATCGCGAAAATCGCGTGGCAATACCAAGAGCGATTGCTGGTGCTATGCTCTCTGCCATTTTGTCCGATACGCTGATGTTTTCTTCGCCCACATGTACGCCCGCAGACGAAGCCGCGGCGGCGGCTCTTGCCGAGCTAGCCGAGGTGGACATCACAGAATATGGTCGAGCCATGTTTAAAGCAGGGACAAATGTAGAGAAAACCAGCATAGATGCTTTGCTAGCCACAGACCGCAAACGCTTTACTTTCGGAAAGCATACTGCATATATCTCACAGATAAACACCTTGGATTTTGCTGGGCTAGCTACCCGCCTAAATGAGATTTTCCGCAAAATGCAAATATATTACGAAAAAAATGCTTGCGACCTCGTTATGCTAATGATAACGGATATAGTATCTGGCGGTAGCGAGATTTTGGCTGTAGGGCGCGCAAAAGACCTACTAGATACCGCTTTCGGCATGAAGGCAGATGAAGACCATATCTTCCTGCCTGGTGTGGTGTCGCGTAAAAAGCAGATTGTACCAATACTTACACAGATAGCAACGACAGGGATAATATAAAATACATTTTTAGGAGGAAATTAAAATTATGAGGAAGTTTTTAGCATCTATCCTTACGCTAATGATGATTCTTGGTTTTGCACCTTCCATAGCATTAAACGCCAATGAAATCAGTGTTACCATAGACGGTATAGCAGTAAACTTCGAAGGTCAACCACCCATAGTAATTGATGGGCGTACGCTTGTACCTGTGCGCGGTGTCTTCGAGCATCTAGGCTTTGATGTAGACTGGCAGCAAGATGCAATGACAGCCACCTTGACCAGTGACAGCCATATAGTCGTCATTACAATCGGTCATAATACTTTCACCACCAATGGCAAGATTCATGAGCTTGATGTACCAGCACAGATTATAGGCGGTCGCACATTGTTACCTATACGCGCCGCAGTAGAGAGTGTTGGCTTTAATGTAGACTGGAGGCAGGACAACCCAGCAGTAATTATCTCCACGCCTTTGCTGAATTTTGTAGGGCTATGGCGTGCAGAATGGGTGGAGCTTGATGATGGCAACATTATAGACCTCGTAACATTTGACGAAAGCAATGCCGTTTATATGGAATTTTTTGCCGATGGCACAGTTGTCTTTATTGAGGCAGGTCTGCAAAATCAATATATGAACTGGGCAAAAGAGCCTGGTGAGCTACACACCTTTGATGACCATTCTCACCATGCTTGGAGCGCACAAATCATCGATAATGTGCTAGTTCTTGAGCTTGATGGTCTTACATGGAATTTTGTACGAGTTGCCAGCCACCCAATAATCAATGATACCGTCAACAATTCTGACAATATACCTAGTGATGCATTCGCTGGCGCATTAGCAAATCAACTAGCACCACCCACATCTGGTGAGCAGTTTGCTATAATGCACACCAACTTTGGCGAAATTCATATACGCTTATTCCCCGAATATGCACCTCTTGCTGTGGAAAACTTCATAACACATGCGCAAAATGGCTTTTATGACGGTCTTATTTTCCATAGGGTTATTGAGGATTTTATGATACAGGGCGGCGACCCTCTTGGCACAGGTATGGGTGGCGAAAGCATATGGGGTACACCTTTCGCTGACGAATTTACGGAGAACCTTGGCAATATCCGCGGTGCGCTTTCTATGGCAAATGCGGGACCAAATACCAATGGTAGCCAGTTCTTCATTGTGCAAAATAGCCAGCTAGATAATTGGACTGCCGCGCAAATCGAAGCCTTCATGGCCACAGAGGGGCATAATGAATTTTTGGCACATTACCTAGAGCATGGCGGCACGCCACATTTGGACTTTGGGCATACGGTTTTTGGGCAAGTGTTTCATGGCATGAATGTGGTGGACGAAATAGCCGCCGTGCCAGTGGGTTCATTCGACCGCCCTACGCGCGATGTAGTAATAAGAACAATAGAAATCGTAACAGCACAATAACGCTCTGGGTGCATCCCAGAAGCCCTGATGCAGGAGCTAAAAAGGGTGATTAATCAGGAAGGAAGTGTACAAATGAGAAAGATTATACTTAAATCACTCATAACCTTAATGGCTATTTTTAGCATTTTCGCGCCCATGGCACTATTAGCTAGCGGGGTGAATGTCTATATAGGCGGAGTGCAGCTAGAATTTGGGGACCAACAGCCTGTCTTTATGGGGTCTGGGGCGCGTACGCTCGTACCTGTACGCGCTGTGTTTGAGCAATTGGACTTTGATGTGCGATGGGACGGCACAGGGCGGCGTGTCATATTAACGCGGGGCAGCGACGAGGTATCTATTAGTGTCGGAACAAACACCCACAATGCAAGCAGTATGGCTATTGTGAATGGACAAAGAATGCCGATTGGTATGCCAGCCATGATTTTTGACGACAGGACACTAATGCCCATCAACAGCTTGCTAGAAGCCGTTGGGCATCCAACCGAATGGGATAACGACACGCGAACATTGAGGATTCTTGACCTACGCGGGCATACCTCTTGGGAATATATCCCTAATTCTTTGGAAAACCAGATTAGCCCGCCAGCTATTGGTGAGCAGTTTGCAATAATCCACACAACCTTCGGCGAAATTCATCTGCGCTTATTCCCAGATTTAGCACCTTTAGCTGTAGAAAACTTCATAACACATGCCATGGATGGATATTATAACGGAATCGCATTCCATAGAATCATTGAAGGATTTATGATACAAAGCGGCGACCCGCAAGGTACGGGTCAGGGCGGTCAAAGTATATGGGGGATGCCTTTTGGTAATGAGGTTTCGCCAAATCTGCGGCATATCTCTGGTGCTCTTTCAATGGCAAATGCAGTTGAGCAACCAATTAGCAATAACAGCCAGTTTTTTATTGTACAGGGTAGCGACCTGCACCATGACTTTATACCTACCTTTGAAGAACACTTAGAGATGCGCGATTTTGTGGAAATAGAGGGCGAACCCACCCTAGGCGAACTCTTCCCATCAGAATTTGAATTTATTGAACATTACCTAGAATATGGCGGCTGGCCTCATCTGGACTTTGAAAGCACAGTGTTTGGTCATGTATTTGAAGGGATGAATGTAGTGAATGCCATAGCGGCTGTGCAGGTAGACGGAAATAATCGACCATTAGAAGATGTGATGATAATTCGCATTGATATAGAAACGAGATAATTTTATCTTGAGCGTAGTTCAAAAACAGCTATCTCTGGTCTATTCCAAAAACGAATAGGGAAATATGTTGTGCCAATACCACGAGAAACATAAAGCACAGCATCATTATGATAATAAAATCCCGCGCCATAGCGAGGCAAAAAACCTTGCTGTGGCGCGTAAATCGTTGGCAAAAAAGGTAAGCGAAGCTGACCACCATGGGTATGACCAGCAAGAGCCATATTTATTCCGCTGGCCTTCGTGCGGTCAAAGAGCTGTGGCTGATGCATAAGAACAAGCTGAAAATTATCGCTAGGCGTGGCAAAAAGCACGTCAAAATCATCAAAGCCAATGCGGCGCGTAAGCGTAGAATAATCGGCTGTTCCTATAATTTCTATTACGCCGCCATTTATCTCTAAAAGTTCAACATCATTATGCAAAAATACTATACCAACCTCTTCCATAAACTGGCGTATCTGCCTATAATGATGCGCCTCATGATTGCCCTCCACAAAAAATGTAGGCACGCGATGCGCCAAAGCCGCCAAATGCTCGCGATGTGGCTCTAGCTCTAACAATGGTCCGTCGTGATTCCATGTTAATCCTAGAATTATGTCGCCTGTAATGACAGCAATGTCAAAATCCTCGCGCTCCACATGCGCCCAAATGTCAAAATGAACCTCGACAGGGTTATTTGCGTGCAAGTCAGAAATTTGCAAAATACGCAGACCCTCCAGATGCTCTGGAAGGTCGTCAAAATATACCGCATGATTATATACTTTTAGCCATCGCACAGAACCCCAATATATGGCAAATACAATGCCTAAAAGTAGCGAAAATGTTATCAAAATCCTTTTTAGACTTATCTTCAAGTTCTAAAGCAACCTCCCCCAATAAACTCACGCAACAAGGAGTTGTTCGGCACTTCTTTTTCGACTATAACCATGAAACTATCCAAGAATTTAAGCAAACGACGCGCCTCCATAAACTCTGGCTGGTCTTTTTGTATGGCAAAAAGTTGCGGCATAACATATGGCTTTAATACGCATAATTCGTAAATTAAAGCAGAGTTAAAAATGACATCGGCCTCATCTTGGAAAGGAAAAATATTCTCGGATTCGCCGCGCACAACAGCAGGCCATAGCTCTAGCGTGCGGCGGGCATCAAACCCACGAAACTGGCTATCACGCACTATACGCCGAATCATGCGTGTATCGGCGGCTGGTATACGGTTGTGGTCATCCATATTCAACTGTGTTAGCGCACTAATAAAGATTTTAAATTTTGCCTCATCAGGCACTTTGCGCGAAAGCTCAGGGTTCAAGCCATGTATGCCTTCTATCACAAGCACAGCATCATCAGAAAGCTGTAAAAAATGCCCTTTGTATTCACGTTTGCCCGTCAAAAAATTATATTTTGGCAAATGAACTTTACCGCCCGAAAGCAACTCTTGCAAATCTTCGTTAAATTTCGGCACATCTATGGAGTAAAGCGATTCAAAATTGGGTACACCAAATTTATCAAGCGGCGTTTTGTCCCTGTCCACATAATAGTCATCCAGCGAGATTACATGCGGCTTTAAGCCATTTACCCGCAATTGCACAGAAAGCCGCTGAGCAAAGGTGGTCTTGCCAGATGATGAAGGGCCAGCAATAAGCACAACATTGCGCCCCTTTTGATGTATTTCATCCGCCATTTTTGCTACGGATTTTTCATGCAGAGCTTCGGTCACGCGGATAATCTCGCCAGACTCACCTTGGCATATTTTGCCATTAAGCGCACCAACGGTATCAATTTTCAATATGCGCGCCCAATTATTAGATTCATGAAAAACCTGCGTAAGCTTAGAAACCGAGATTAATTCTGATAGTTCATCAGGATTCTGCTGATTTGGAAACACTAGTATGAACCCATCTTCTTGCAAAAGTAGGTCAAATTTCGTCAAAACCCCCGCCCGCGTAGCCATTGGCCCATAAAAATAATCATAAAACCACCCGAGGCGATAAAAATTAACAGAAGACGATGTACGATATGCCAAAAGTTGCATTTTATCTTGCAGTTGCATATTTTTCGCCACTTTAATGCCATCTTCAAGCAAAAAACTTTCTTTAACAATTTCTATATCTTCGGCTACAATCTCTTCCATCTTCGCTTTTATTTGCGCCAAAATTTCTGGTGTGAGAATTAATCCCTCTTCCATAATTTCACAATAATAATTCTTGTTTATGCTATGCTCCACTACCACGCGTATTTCCTTGCCTAATACCTCTCGTGCCGCCTTTATCATCACAAAAACTGCCGTGCGCTGATACACACGGTATCCATTATCCGAGGTTACATCCAAAAAATCTATTTCACAATCCTTAGTAACATTCCTATGCAACTCACGTATCTCATGACCTATTTTTGCCACCAAAAAAGGGTGTGGTGCATCTATCATTTTAGCAATTTCTGAAAGCTGAACACCATCATTAACCAGCAGCTTCTTTCCATTTACAGTTACATTCAGCATTAATTTTTACCCCCTATAGCAACTTTAAATACTTGCCCATTTATTTTGGATGCCACAAATTCCACGCCACTAACGCGCTCACGCAGGTATTTAGCAAGCTCTTCAGCAAATATTACCTCGCTGCCATAATGCGTTGCATCTATCAAATTAAGCTTCATATCCAGTGCCGCCTGCGCAACATCAAGCTTAATGTCAGATGTAATAAATGTATCACAGCCCGCCGCCAAAGCACCCCTAAAAAATTCTCTATTTGCAGAGCCGCCGCTTATAATTCCAACTTTATGTACAATATCATCACCATTGCCACAATATGTAGCTACATCTAAGCTCAATACATTTTTCACAATTATAGCAAAATCCGACAAGCTAATGGGCATAGACAAAGTCCCCGCACGGCCAGCAAATACACTAGGTTTGCTCTCGCATATAAACTCCTTGTTAGAAAGACCAAGGATGTCAAAAAGCGTATCGTTCAGTCCGCCCTCTGTAGCATCTAGGTTTGTATGTGCGCTATATAGACAGATACCGCCTTCTATCAACTTTAACAAGCGGCATCCAAGAGGGGTTTCGTTCGTTATTTGGCTGATTGGACGAAAAATGATGGGGTGATGCGTTATTATAGCATCCGCGCCGATTTCTATCGCCTCATCAATCACAGCATCCAGCGCATCAAGTGCCAAAAGAACCTTGGACACTGTAGCCTCGCGCCGCCCTACCAAAAGCCCGACATTATCCCATTCTTCGGCAATATCTACGGGGGCTAAATTCTCAATGATTTCAATAATTTGACTCAATTTGATAGACAATCCAACACCTCCATACATACCCATAAGTATTTTTTCTGTTCTTCTCTTCCAATTCTATTTACTTTCGCAATCTCAATTTTCATATATTCTCTTAAAATTTCGCATTTCTTGCGTATCAAAATATCCCCGAAAACATAGCCTTTTTCATCGTATACATCTTGTGTGCCAACCGAAATATCCAAAATATTGTAATATTTTCCTTTTTCTTTCAACATTAATTCATCATTGATTTTAAAGCCATTGTAATGCAAAAACCGCCGCACATCACCCACATCACGTTGCGGCGAAAGCAATAGTTGCTCAAAGCTACGGCTAGTTTCTATATTTCTTTGCAGAATATTAATTATCAGCCCGCCGCCCATACCAGAGATTACGCAAGCAGCGTATTTCGCGCTGTCCACACCATCCAGCCCATCACATAGCAATGTTTTGATTTGGTCAGACAAGCCCGCTGTGTCTATGTTTCTTTCAGCTCGTTCGAGAGGCTTGGTGTTAATATCTGTTGCTAATGCCGCATCCGCCAAGCCGCTCTGTATAAGATATATAGGCAGATGCCCATGGTCTGTACCAATATCTGCCATAGTGCGACATTTTACCATGCCAGCAATCTTGTGTAATCTCTTAGAAATCTTTGTTTTACCGCAATTTTTTAACATAAACATTCCTTATGTAGCCCTCGCGACCATTATATCCATCAAATTTTTCGTCTCTCTTTATAAGCTCAAGCCCCAATGCCTCAATTATTTTAATACTTGGCGCATTTTCATCATGGGCAGTAGCAAACAGATAATCGTAGCCTACATTTTTTGCATACTCGAACTGATGTCGCGCCAAAGCCGTCGCTATGCCGCGACCACGATAATTTTCATCCACAAGCCAGCTAATCTCACAAATTAGCGCATCTTCTGCTTTTATCAAGTCGTAAAACTTTAGCAGATACGTTATGTCAAGATATAAAATAGACATTCCAATGAGCATATCACCGTCATAACATCCAAGCAAACGGTATTTATCCTTATCAAATAGATTTTCTATCTCCCATAAGGAATGACGAATAAAGAGATTAGGGTTTATAACCGTAGCCTCTATAGATTGTATCATTTTTACTGTAATTACCCTCTCATTTTGATGGATTTCTCTATAAATTAAGCCCGACATATGGTCTCCTTGTAAATATTATGTAATCTGCCCAAGCAAATACAAGCTCAATTGTCCTCCAATTAGCCGCCGCAGGTCTTCTATTCCAAATAATCTTTAAGCTTCTTGCTACGACCAGGATGGCGCAATTTACGCAATGCTTTCGCTTCTATCTGCCTTATGCGCTCGCGGGTGACATTAAACTCGCGCCCCACCTCTTCTAGCGTACGCGCCTTGCCATCGCCTAGTCCAAAGCGCAAAATCAGAACCTTCTTCTCCCTTTCGGTCAAGGTCTCTAGCACATTCATGAGCTGTTCTTTCAGCAATGTAAAAGCCGCCGCTTCCGCAGGTGCTGGCACGTCATCATCCGCAATAAAGTCGCCTATATGGCTATCCTCTTCCTCGCCTATCGGTGTTTCCAAAGATACAGGGTCTTGCGACAGCTTCATTATTTCGCGTACTTTATCTACCGACATCTGCATTTCTTTTGCAATTTCATCAGCACTTGGCTCTCTGCCGTATTCTTGCAGAAGCTGTTTCGACACCCTTAGTAACTTATTAATAGTCTCTACCATGTGAACAGGTATACGAATAGTCCGCGCTTGGTCAGCTATAGCGCGGGTAATTGCTTGGCGTATCCACCATGTAGCATAAGTCGAAAATTTAAAGCCCTTCTTGTAGTCAAATTTTTCTACAGCCTTTATAAGACCAAGATTGCCTTCTTGTATCAGGTCAAGAAAATGCATACCACGCCCCACATAGCGTTTTGCTATGCTCACAACAAGGCGCAAATTTGCCTCTGCTAACCGCTTTCTGGCATTTTCATCGCCTGCCTCCATGCGCATGGCTAGGTCGTTTTCTTCTTCCCAAGACAATAGCGGCACTTTGCCTATTTCCTTTAGATACATGCGCACATGGTCGTCAATATTAACATTGGCTTCCGCTACAGATATTTCTATATCCTTATCAAGCTCTTTTTCGACATCGCTTGCCAATAGCTCTGCTTCAGGGTCTAGCTCCACCTCTAGGTCAAGGGTCAACCCAAGGTCCAGCGCGACATCTAAGTCATCTACAATGACATTCTCCATCTCACTTACTATAACGCTATCAATCTCAATATCCATATCCGTATCGTCACCGTGGTCCATCTCTTCCATGTCTTGGTAGATATCAATACCATATGCCTTTAACTGCTTTGAGATATTATCAACCTTTTCAGCATCTATCGCAAGATTGCTCATGCACTGCAAAAGCTCGCTTTGCGCAAGCAAATTTTCCTTTTCGCGGGCAATAGTTACTAATTGTTCAATTTTGTCTTTGAAATCAGTTTCTATGGACTTCAAATTCATCATCCTTTCCACATATAGGAAAAATATGACATTTCTCCCAATACTTTTGTTATTTTAACCATACCTAGCATAAATATACTTTTAACACGCTCTACAGGCTGATTTTATGCATCTTTAGCTTATTTCGTTCAGTAGATGCATCAATAAATTTGTCAAAATCTGTAGTTTGGTCGGTTTCTCCTATGATTTTTCCATAGTATAATTCTTTAACTGTATATATCTGTTGACCCAGCGCATCTATCTGCGCCTTTGTGCTTTCATATTCTGGCACATGGGTAAAAATCTCTGCCGCGGCGTTTTGGTCCCCAGCATCTTGCATAAATGTCACCACATCTGCTGGCGTTATCTGCGCCCCTTGCATTCTAGCTGCCACTATGGTCTCGTATAACTTTATATATATCGGCTCTATCAGCATTTCGGCTTCCAAATGTGCTGTTATCCTACCGCAAATATCCTCATTATGCGCCATGCTATGCAATATATGGGATGCCGCCTCCGCAAACCCTTTTGTTATCCCTATAAATTCACGCTTTCGTTGCCTTGGCGGTGGCACATAAGGTTGCTCGCCCTCACCTTGCGCAATATGCTCTTTCATAGCAGCTTGGTCTATACCATATTTTGCCGAGATATCCCGCAGATATGTATCCCGCTCTATAGGCGTATTCAACCGCTTCAAAATCTCAGATATCTCATTTTGGAAAGCTATTTTTTGTACCGACACATCAAGGTTGTATTTCTTACTGGCTATAGCCGCTTCAAATTCCACAAAATCCTCAGCAACCTTTAGCCGCTCTATCAATGCCTGTGTTCCATAGTTGATAATAAATTCATCTGGGTCTTTCGCGTTTGGCAGAGTTGCCACCTTTGCCGCCAGCCCCGCGGTATATAGATGCCCTGTAGCTCGCAGTGTGGCTTTTGTACCAGCCTCATCGCCATCGAAAAGCAGTATCGTCTGCTTGCAATATCGTTTGAGTATACGTGCGGCATTGGCGGTAAATGCCGTCCCAAGTGCCGCCACGGTGTTTGTAAAACCCGCCTGATACATAGCTATAACGTCCATATAGCCCTCAACCAATATTATCGTATCTGTTTTTGCTAGTCTTGCGTAGTTCAGCCCATATAGCGTTCTGGATTTATCAAAAATCGGCGTTTCTGGCGAGTTCATATATTTTGGTTGACCCCCGCCAAGCATTCTGCCGCCAAAGCCTATCACCTTGCCCGATACATCAAAGATGGGGAACATTAAGCGGTTGCGGAAGCGGTCGAAATGCCCATTATCGCCGCGTGTGCTTTGCATTATCAGCCCCGCTTTTGTTAGCAATTCCGCGTTATAGCCCTTTTGCATAAGCATGTCGCCCAAGCCGCCTTGCAAGGATACCCCAAGCCCAAATTTGCGGCGGGCGGCGGGCGTTATGCGGCGCGAGTCCAAATATGCCGTAGCAGCGCGACCTTGCGGCTCTTGCAATATATCGTAATAGTACCGTGCCGCTAGCTTATATGCCTCATACATCTGATTTTTCTCTGTTATATTTTCAGGGGTTGCGCTGCCAAGCGGCGGCAGATTATAGTTTATCCTATCTGCCAGAAATTTTATGGCATCAAGGAAAGCAAAGTTCTCAATTTTCATTACAAAAGAAAACACATTTCCCGAAACGCCGCACCCAAAGCAATGAAAGAGCTGTTTTTGTGACGAAACAGAAAATGAAGGGGATTTTTCGTTATGAAAAGGGCAAAGCCCCATGTGGTTTGCGCCAGCGGATTTAAGCTGAACATATTGGGATATAACGTCGATAATGTCATTGCCCTGCCGCAGGTCTTCCAGCACATCTTGCGAATATCCTGCCATTAGCTCACCCCTTTGCATCCTATACTATATTGCCCCAATAAGTAATATACGCCCTTTTCGTCAAAATTCCTGCAAAAATTCTAAATATATTTTCAACTTTACGAAAGTCTAGCATATTATGATGCATACAGAATTTGCGAGGTGTTTTTTATGGATAATAACTCCATGCGTGATTTAGGGTTGGAATATATTACTAATATAAGTGATTATGGCTCGTTGTCTGCGCAGATATACGAATATTACGGCGCATCAGGCATCCTTAGCAACAATGGGTTTAGTTTCCCCGAGCCATTATTCGAGCTATCCTCACAGGATATGTCGGCAAATAATAATAGGCAGCAGTTTTTTAGACATTTGCTACATCCAGATGCTAGAGTATTGCTACCTATCGTTGATGCTGTATTATATGGCAAACATAGGAACAGCCCAATACATGCAGCAGGAAAAGACCTTGGCATAGATAGAGAAAGTTTGGCGCAAATTGTGGATAGAGCGCATGATTTGGCTAGAACACATGGGGTTGCTGCAGGCTTGCAGACTAGGGCATTGCTTAATATTTTGATTTTGGTAGAATTGTTGAGCTGATATCAGTGAACTCACAGAAACAACTCTTAGCCGCCCCTACGGAATATGACTGCCACCCCAAAATTCCCCTCCTCGGAGGGGATATCTTTTGCTTGTTTTAAAGCAAAAGATGGGGGTGGTCTTTCCCCATAACTTGCAACCCATCTTCACATTGTGTTTAATGATTAGGCAAATAAGATATCTATGTCACAAAACAATAACAATCTGTCCATAATTTGTTAATCTTTACAAGATATAATTGGGTTTGCAATTGTGTAGAAGATATGGTATAATCAGTTTTTGTACAAATGCAAATGAAGCAACCATGACGGTAGCTAAAAATCGGAGGAAATATAATGAAATTTTTTACAAACAAGAAAAAGCTATGGGCTTTCGGTGCTATAATGGCTTTTGGTCTTACTTTTATGGCAGGTTGTAATTCTGATACAGATGCGGATATCGTTGATGACACCACGAATGTGGAAGAGGAGGACGAGGCATACGGAGAACGCCTCGTGGGCGCAGATGAAGAAACAACGTGGGGAGCAACAACAGCGACAAATGCTATAGTTCAAGCTGATTTTTTGGCGGCTACCGTAAATGGCTTGCCCATTAGTTCTTGGGACATTACCTTTAATGTGGCACAAGCAAACCAGGCCATGCAATGGGAATATTTTGTAGAGCATGGCGACCTTCCAGAAGACCTAGAATCCGAGCTTAGAGATGGCGTAACTATGGAGCGCGCAATACGCGAAGAAGCGGCACGCTTGGCGGCATTTTATGTGCTAACAAACAACCGTGCAGCGCAAATGGGCGTTGTGTTAAACGATGAAGAAATAGAGCTAATAGAGACCTATATTGACATGCTAATTGAAGAAAATGGCGAGGAAATCTTTAGAGAAATGCTGGATGCAGACGGCATTCGCGATAGAGAGCATCTTGTAGAAATTTTTATGTCCGATATGCTACTTGGCTATCTTTTTGAGGCTATTGTAGAAGATGCCGCCGCTTTTGCGGAGTTTGAGCAATATATGCCAGAAGAAGAAGAACATGACATACCAGAAGACCTATTGGGCGCAAAACACATCCTTATCAGCTTTGGCAGCCACGAAAGCCCACAAGCCGCCGAGGAATTTGCGCAAGAACTGCTTGACCGCCTGCGTGCTGGCGAAAATTTTGATGAGCTAATTCGCATATACGGCGAAGACCCAGGCATGGGAACCTTCCCAAATGGCTACACTTTTACAACAGGCGATATGGTGCATGAATTTGAAATGGCAACAAGAGCCCTTGAAATAGGTGAGATAAGCGACCTTGTGCCTAGCGGCTTTGGCATACACATAATTATGCGTACAGAGCCTGTTGCGACAGATTATCTTGCTTTCATAGGAATCCCTGTGCCAACACAACAACAAAGAATGATGCAGGGCGTTTTCCTTGGTTTCCAAGCCATGGTGGCGGATGCGGACATGGTTTTCTTGCCAGAACTAGAGGATGTAAATCTAGGATTTTAATAAAAACCTTTATTGAATACAGATTCTGGAATTGATAGAAGAGGTCACCGAATGTATAGAGCAATAACCTTATCGGAAATAGTGCTGAAAACTCCAAAACAATCACATGTCTTGTTTTTTGAGACCATACGCGACTTGCTTGATGAGGATATGGTGCAGGATTTGGATAATTACGTCCAACACCGCGGCACAAGTCGTCTGCAACATAGCCTAAATGTGGCATATTACAGCTTTTGCATAGCTAAAGCCTTGCGACGGGACTACCGTACAGCCACAAGGGGTGCGCTTTTGCATGACCTTTATTGCACAGATTGGCGGAAAGAAGGGCTGACAGGGTGGCAGCATGCCATAGGACATCCCAAGGATGCGCTGGCAAACGCCGAAAGCATAACAGAGCTAAACAAGCGCGAAAAGGACATTATCGTAAAGCATATGTGGCCGCTAACCCTAACGCCGCCGAAATATTCAGAAAGCTACATCGTGTGCTTAGCTGATAAGCTTTGCACTATAAGGGAAGTATTCAAGCGTAAGGAATAACTCGTAAGGGCGGCTCTTAGCCGCCCTTTTATTGCCGAGAGGAGACCGATTATGTATCTACGTAAAAAAGGCACAGGATGGGAAATGTCGGACGAAATAAAATCCAAAATATACGGCAAAGAAACGGATGAAGAGGTAACAGGCGAATTAATCGAAAAAATTCTTATTACTCACTTCAAAGATGGACTAGGTTTAAACCTTTCTATCTTGAATATTAGCAAGCCCCCAGACATGCCTATGCGCTTTCATGTGGTAGAACGGTTCTTGAAAGGCGACACTTTCATGGTAGAGAATATTTTTACCGAAGAATCTCCCTCTTATCTCAGTAAGCGTGATTTGATAGATGGAATTAATTTGTATTGCAGGGAGCAAAAGCGAAAACTTAATGCAGAAGAAATAGATGATGGTATCGCCTATTCTATCATAGAAAAGGCACTAAACCGTTAATCATCGAAAGGACGATATCTATGAAAACACTGGTTCTAGCTGAAAAGCCATCCGTAGGCAAAGACATAGCGCGGGTGCTGGGTTGCCGCGGCTCTGGCGGATATATGGAGGGTGCAAAGCATGTGGTAACATGGGCTTTGGGGCATTTGGTGACATTAGCCGACCCAGAGGAGTATGACAAAGCATACAAAAATTGGCAAATAGAACATCTGCCCATAATGCCTGATATCCTGCGCCTAACCGTTATCCCTCAGACATCCAAGCAATATAGTGTGGTAAAGGGCTTGTTGCACCGTAAAGACATCACAAGCATTGTAATAGCCACGGATGCAGGGCGCGAGGGTGAACTTGTGGCGCGCTGGATTATTGAAAAAGCAAAATGCAACAAACCCATAAAGCGGCTGTGGATATCTTCTGTGACAGATAAGGCAATACGCGAGGGCTTCGTGAATTTAAAAGATGGCAAGTATTATCTAGGCTTACGGGATTCTGCTAAAGCGAGAGCGGAGGCGGATTGGCTTGTTGGCATTAATGCTACACGCTGTCTCACAACAAAATTCAACAGTCAGCTTTCTTGCGGACGTGTGCAGACACCTACCCTAGCAATAATTGTAAAACGTGAAGAGGAAATACGCCGCTTTGTGCCAACACCATATTATGGACTATTGTCTAATGCTAGCGGTTTTAGGCTTGGCTGGCTGGCAGATGACAAAGGCGGCACGAGATGCTTTGATAAAAAACGCGCAGATACTGCACTTGCGAACCTAAAAGGCATGACAAACGGCACTGTTAGTGATGTGCAAAAATCTAAAAAGTTAAAGCATCCGCCAAAGCTATATGACCTAACGGAGCTACAGCGCGACGGCGCGAAACGCTATGGTTTCTCGCCTAAGGAGACATTAGCGATAACCCAAAGGCTCTATGAAACCCACAAGGTGCTTACATATCCGCGTACGGATTCACGCTATATCTCTACCGATATTGTGCCGACCATACCAGAGCGACTGCGGGCTTGCCAAGTACCGCCATATGCCAAGATGTGCGGCGAAGTGCTGCGCCGTGGCATACGCACCAATGCGAACTTTGTGGACAACGCAAAGGTAAGCGACCACCACGCCATCATCCCCACAGAGCATCAGCTAGATTTGCGCAATCTCGATGAAAAGGAACGTAAAATATATGACCTTGTGATAACCCGCTTTTTATCAGTGTTTTACCCGCCTTATGAATATGAAAAGGTAACTGTAAAGGTGAAGATAGGCAGCGAAACTTTTAACGCTAGTGGAAAAACCGTGATTTCGCAGGGATATCAGGCTGTGTATAATTATGATGATGAGGAAGATGAGGACGAAGGCGGCGAGCAGAAATTGCCAAGTCTAAAGCGCGGCGATAAGGTGCAGATAAACGGAATTAAGCTAACAGAGGGCAAGACAAGCCCGCCAGCACCTTTTAATGATGCCACCTTACTAT
>Ga0131853_10000562_pt1 | contig 67471 bp, 56 predicted proteins | sample TergutLab28metaG_FD_92764 | JGI IMG/M metagenome (GOLD analysis project Ga0131853, IMG submission 92764) | Labiotermes labralis P1 segment gut microbial communities from Petit-Saut dam, French Guiana - Lab288 P1 (version 2) (version 2) | ecosystem: Host-associated > Arthropoda: Insects >... | reverse complement strand
TTTGTGAGTAATTCTCGCGAGCTCCCGGCTTGTCAACAGAGGCAAGGGGGCCCGCAGACGCCTTCGAACTTCGAGCCCTTGGCCGCCCGCAAACTTACCCAGCCGCTATGCGAGCCCGGGTTTAGAGTAAGGAATTCTCGCGGTGAGGTATTCACTATTGGCTGTGCCATCGTTGACAATGCGATCGAATTCGGAGCGGCATCATCTATAGAACCCAGCTACCGCTATATCCCACCTGCCCTTGACCTACCAGTGGGGGGATGAGGCGGTCTTTGCCACTGCCACATGCCTTTGGCGTGGCAGTTTGGAGTTGTCTGCGAAGCACGTCCTTTGTGCGTAGTCAGACCCGGTCCTCCCCCAGTCGCCTTCTTTTGCTTACTTCTTCTTGGCGAGACAAGAAAAGTAAGTGCCTCCGCGGCACGAGCGGTACAATAGACCCAGCCCGCAGGCTGAGTTAAAATTTGGTCTTGAACTTAAAGCCTAGATCTCAAAAACCACCTAGCCTTTGTGTCAGCTTCGAAATCCTCTGACTATAAAAAGCGCCACCCGCACTCTAACACTCGACCGCTGCGCCCAACGCGAAAGAGTAGAGTATACACTCCTTAATCGGCACAGACAGCGCCTGCGCAAGAATCTGCCGGTAAAGGCGCAGCTGGAACGCGTACCGCTCGGCCAGTTGCTCCAAAGTTTGTACCCGGTCAGTTTTGTAGTCGAGTATAACCGCGCCGTCTTCTTCGATAAAAACGCAGTCGGCCACTCCTTGCAATGCCACCCGGCTGTTGGCGTCCATTCCCTCCAGGTACTGGCTCAGAATATCTTCGCCGCAGCTACCAAGGAATTTAAGCTCGCGCATAACTTCTTTGGCAGCGAAAATCCGGCTGGCTAGGGGGCTGTGGAAGAATGTGCGCAGCCTGGCCAAGTCTAAGCTCTCAATCTGGGCGGCGGTTAGGAAGCCTCCGATTCCCAGCCTCTCGGCCTCGGCGGGCAGATCGTCTCGAGCTCGGCTGTAATTGGCAAACTGCATAAATGAGTGCATGGCCTGTCCGCGCTCGGCGGGGGTAAGGGCCCGCTCTCCCATAAAGCGAGGGCGGCTGCCAAACCGGCGCAAGCTCTCGTTCCCCCTTTTGCCAAGGGCCGAGACCGCCAGCTTAGCCGGTATGGAGATTTGGTCCCGGTGGGGGTACCGCCAAGCAAGGCGCTCTTGTAAAGCGCTGAAGAGCACCGGGTCTGCCGGTACTATGCGGGAGATACCCGCCATCTTCGCCGCCTCACAGGCCTTCTCAGGTGGGGCAACCACCTCCACATGCCAGGGTGTATAGGCTGCTATCGGCTCCAAGTCTTTGCAGCCGGCCAGCTCGCGGAGTGGGCCTCCATCCGGGTGGCGGAGCAAAGCCATCAGCAGCCAGTCCATCGGAGAGCGGGCTTCTTCGGCCTCGCGTGGGTTTAGCCCGCCGCCCGCTATGTCACCGGCAAGGTCGCCAAGTTTTTTGCCGAGATTCCCGCGAGGGCAGGCGGTAATTATCAACTTCTCTTTGGCGCGGGTGAGGGCCACGTAAAGTACGCGCAGCTCTTCCCCCAGGGTTGAGCGCCGCGCCTCCAGCCGGATAGCCTGCATTGGAATTGTCGGGTACTGCTTTAGGATGCCCGCCTCCCGGCGGACACAGGCAAAGCCGTACTCCGAGTGGAGCAGGGTATTCCGGTTTAAGTCTTGTAGGTTGAACTGCCGAGCAGTCCCGGCCAGGATTACCACCGGGAACTCCAGCCCCTTGGAGCGGTGCACCGACATAACCTTCACCCCCACGCCGCCCTCGCCTGTAAGGCCTGCGGGTGTGAGGTCTCCCCCGCCCTCTCGCAGGCGGGTTAGAAGTCCCACAAATCCGCCCAGCTGTTTGTAGCCCATCTGATGGTAGGTCTGGGCGTACTCAACCAGCAGAAGCAGGTTCTGCCGCCTGCTCTCCCCCATTGGCATGGCGCCCACTATTGCAAGCGCCCCGGTGAGCGCGTAAATCTCCAACAGAAGCCTGTCCGCGGGCAGCACAGCCGCCCGTGAGCGCACTTTACCAAACAGCTCAAGAAACTCCCGGCAGCGCGCGGCAAGTTTGTCTTCGCCGGCAGCGACAGCAAGCAGCGCCCTGTAAAACGGTACGCTTCTGTCTGCAAGCCTAATGGCCGCCAAGTCGTCGTCCACGAAACCGAAGAGTGGGCTGCTGAGCGCTGCCGCCAGCGATATATCCAATAGCGGGTTGTCCAGAGCTTCGAGCAGGCAGACAACCATGCTCACTTCGCGCAGACCGAGAAAACCGTCGGCGCCCTGGGCCGAAACCGGCATACCTCTGGCCTCAATCGCGTTCACGTAAGTTTGCAGCCGCCCCTTTGGCGACCGTAACAACAAACAAAAATCCCCCGGCCTTGCCGGGCGGAGCCGACCTGTCTCTCGGTCATTTACCAGGTACTTGCTGTCAATCATCTGCTCGATTTTGCGGGCTACACAGTCGGCTTCAATAGCGGTGGCGTCCTCGCCCTCACCCTCTTGGCCTCCGGCGTCCACCAGCAGGAACTCGGCCGCTGCCTTTTCATGCTCGGGGTACTGTGCGGCACAGGCCAGCTCTTCTTCTCCTGTGTAGGCTATGTCCCCTAACTGCTCGCTCATCAACAGGGAAAACAGGTAGTTTACCGCGCCGGTGACCTGCCGCCTGCTCCGGAAGTTTTCCCCCAGGATAATTTTGGCTGGGGTCTGCCCGGTGTGGTATGGGAATGCCGCCGCCTTGCGCTCCAAAAAGATTGCCGGGGTAGCCAGCCGGAAGCTGTATATGCTCTGCTTGGCGTCCCCCACCAGGAAGAGGTTTCGCTCCTTGTCGCTGACACTGGTGAAGATAATGCTCTGCACTTCGTTTACGTCCTGGTATTCATCGACCAGCACGGCGCCGTACCGGCAGGCAAGGGTAGCCGCCGCCTCAGTGCGCAGGTAGCTGCCTTTATCGTCCGGGGCCGCCAGCAAGCTCAGGGCCAGGTGCTCAAGGTCGGAGAAATCCAGTCGCTTTTTGCGCTTTTTGTGGTCGGTAAAACAGGCGTCAAACTCCCTGCAAAGCTCGAAGAGAGCACTCACCTTGGGTGCCAGGTCGGCCATATCCTCGGCAAAGTCGGCACTGGTGGCGTTTAGCGCCTTCTCACTCAAGGCGCGGGCCAGCTTTTTGCAGCGCTCTCGCCCCACCTTCACCCGAGCCTTCAGCGCTTCGTTGTCTTTAAGGACGCCGATACGCGCAAACTCGAGCTGAGCCAGTGCCTCCACCGCGCTGTCCCAACCAGCGGTTTGCAGAGCGGCAAGGCACCGTCTGTAGCCCAAGAGATCGCCGGCCAGGGCCGAGCCATAGGCTTTTTGGGCGGCAGCGTCACTATCTATCGCACTTAGAAGCCCCTCGGTTATGGCGGCGCAGTATTCCAGTGTGCGCCCAGCGTGGCCAAGCAGTGAGCGCCCCCACGCCGTCTCCTCGATGGGCGGCGAATCGTGGTAAAGCTGCTCAGTCTCCGCCAGCCATCCCAGGTAGAACGGGTGGGAGCGGGCAAAGTCGTACAGGCGCAGCAGGGTGCGGGTAAGCTGTCCGTCGTCCCGGCTGGTGGAGAGCAGCTCGACCAGCGCGAGAAAATCAGCGCCTCCCCTGGCGTAAAAATCCTCGATGACCTCGCCGGCACACTCCTGGCGCAGCAGCTCGAGCTCCCCTTCCCCGGCCAGCACAAAGTCCTGGGAGATCGGCAGATCTTGGAAGTTCTGCCGGATAAGCTCGAGGCAGAACGAGTGTATAGTGCCGATACTCGCGCCGCCCATCAGGGCTTGTTGGCGTGTAATGCACAGGTCTCCGGGGTTTTGGCGGGCAAGGTCGCCCAACCGGCGGGAGATACGCTCCTTCATCTCTCCGGCAGCCGCGTTTGTGAAGGTGACTATCAGCAGGCGGTCGGCGGGTATCGGGTTTTCATCATCCAACATCAGCCGGACTGCACGCTCGACCAGCACCGAGGTTTTGCCGCTACCGGCAGCCGCGCTGACAAGTATGGGCCCACGGCGGGCATCTATGGCGTCTTGTTGGGGTGCCGTCCAGTTACTCATTGTCTTCATCCCCAACATAACCGCCAGTTATCCCGCCACCCAGCTCAAAAGTTGCCCTTATGTCGCTGTTGACCAGTGACCTCGCGGTTATGGTCGCGCTCCCTTGGCCGACCCTTGTTACAACACCTTCCTGAGTTACAACTGCGACACTGCTGTCGCTCGAACTCCAGATTACCGCGTTAAGGGTGGCGTCGGCCGGCGAGACGTTTGCTGTCAGTTCAAGCGTTCCACCGACCTCTATATCCAACAAAACCGAAGCAACAATTTCAATACCTGTTGGCTCTACGTAATATTCACCATCTACAAGCTCCACCGCCAGCGCGGAGTTCATGACCAGCTCATTTACCAAAGCTTCGCCATATTCGTCTGCAAACCGCAAGGGTATATTTAGCCTAAACACATAATTATCTTGGAGCCAACGATAATCTCTCATAAGGACAAATCTGTAAGTATAGTAATCGTAGTAATACAAGCCCCCAACCCCATCAGCAGGTCTAAGGCCAAAGATTCTAATAATGTTATCCATATAAGCCTCTGCGCTTATAGCTCCTGTGTACCATGAGAACATAATTCTGTGTTCGTCGCCATGGCTAGAATCATAGTCGTCTGTAATAAAAAAATAGAAAACACCCCTATTCCTAGTGCCAACACCACTAGCGCTAACACCTATACCGCTACCGCGTAGCCTAAACCCTTCTGGCAGCCATGATGGTATATAATGACGCTCCAGATAGTGTAATTCCAATATATCAATCGCGGTTCGCTGGTCTTGAGAAGCACCCAGGTTCCTCAGTATGATTCCGCTGTTTGCAATTGCTCTTGTTGAAATCAAAAAATTATGAAATTCTTTAACAGAATCAAAACCTAAACCCACCGGTGGGGCATGGCCGTGATCTGGAATATTTTTTCTCTCTTCTATGGAGCACCCCGCAAGTAATATAACAACCACCAACGCAATGATTACAACCATTCTTATCCTACTCATCATCTTCCTCCCCCAACATCGCCAGCACCTTATCATTATCCAGCACCGGCACGCTACCCTGCTCATCCCCCTGCTCAAACCCGCAGAGCGAGCCCATCTCGCAGTAGGCACAGGGGTCGAAGTCCCCACTGCGCAACGGCCGGGCGGGCAGTGCACCCCGGGTAAGGCAACCTGCCATTTCGGCGATAAGCTCGCGCACCTTGCGGGAAAGGCGGCCCATCTCGGCCTTGCCGGCCAGAGCCCCGCGACCATCTAATCCGTCCTTACTCAACTTGGCGGGGATGAAGACGCCGCCAAGTTCCTTTTCCATGCCGCGCAGACTCTCCTCGTCCTCTAGAAGCAGGCCGCTCATTTTCCACTGGCGTGCCGCGAGCTCGGAGACTTTGCTCTCGTCTATCTCCCGCCCGACGCTGACATACTTGCCCTGCACCGGCATGTAGAGCACCCCTGCCGGAAGCCCACCACCCAGCGCGCCCTCTCCGTTTTCGGAGATAGTAAATAGGTAGAGCAGCATCTGCATGTTCAGCCCGCAGACCACGTCGTCCAGCCGGAACTGCTTGCCCCCGGACTTGTAGTCTACCACCCGAACATACCGGTGCTCACCGCGTTCCATTACGTCTACCCGATCGACCACGCCCTCTACACAGACCCGCACTCCGTCAGCGGTGAGTAGCTCTAGTGGGCGTACCCGCTCAACTTCACCTAATTGACTGGAGATAGGTAGTTCAAATGCTACGGGTACGTACTCGCTCTGGCTAAACTCTTCCCCCAGTCTGCGCAACAATCGGACAAGGGTATCGCTCAACCGCTCAAACAAATAGCGGAAGCGGTTGGGCAGAGCCTGCATTTGCTCGACCCGCTCGCTGAGATAACCCTCGATTATCTGCCGCACCTCCTCTTTCAGCTGACGGCTGGGCAGCTGAAAGAGGGCTTTGCCATAGCGCTGGGTCATCACCTGGAGTACATGGTGCAGCACACTGCCAGCCTCCAGGGGGTTGAACTCCACCCGCTCCCGGCGGCGAAGTCGCAGGCCGTCCCGGGCAAAATAGCTGAAAGCACAGCGGTGGTACCTCTCCACCCGCGAGGGCGAAAGGGTTATCCGCTCCCCAAACAGCTGCTTTGCAAGTTGCGGGTCGGCTATCCCCCGCGCATTTTTGAAGGCGGCGCCCTCAAGCCGCGCCAACTGAGGCTTGGCGTCCTCGCCCAACAGCTGCAGCAAAGTTGATGTTTGTGGGCTGTCCTCCCTGTAGATGTCGGCCAAGGCCTCCCAAACCCCGCCTATGCTGTAGACTGTGTCCAGCGTGTCGGGGCGAGTTTCCTCAATCTGCGGGAAGAGCTCGAACAGCCGGGTTATCAGCCAGGAGGGATGACAGGGCTCGCCGCCCGCCTTTATGTTTGGCAGGCTAACAAAAAGTTTGTTAGAGGCCAATGTCAGCGCGTGGTAACAATAAAGCCGCTCGAGTATTGCCCGGGAAAAGGCCGGAGGCCCAATCTGCGCGCCCAGCTCAATCATCTCCTGGCGCTCCCCGTCGGTAAAGATTCCGTGCCCCACCTGCTCTGGTGGGAACTGACCCTGCGCCGCGCCAATTACAAACACAGCCTTTACCGCACCCGGCCGCACCCGGTCAGCCTTTCCTACCAGCACTTCGTCAAGGGTTTGCGGGCGCAGAGCTATTTCGGCGCAGCTGAGGGATAGACGTAGAAGCTCAACAAACCTGTGGCCGGGCAGTGCAGCCCCGCCAAGCGCCCCAGCAAAGACATCGAGAATCTCCATAAGACTTTCCCAGAGCTGGGCACTTTCATCCAGGAAAGTCTCCCGCTGGCCCTGGGGCATGGCGTCCGCGAAAGCGGCAAGGTTTTCCCCCGCGGATATGCGCTCCAGAAAATCGCAGACAACTGTTGCGAAGCCCTTGCCGTCGCACCCTCGCAGCCCTTCACGCAATATAAGCAGCGGTGCAATAATCGCTTCCCGCAGCGTGTTCAGCCGCGCAAGCTCGGCGCGGTTGTCGTCTGTCAATGCGCCGGACATCCCTCGCGGGTTGTTCTGCCAGGGCACCTCCCAAAGTTTACCGCGTATTGACCAGATGTAGCAGTAGTTTTCCAGTGCGGCGAGCTCGTCGAGAACAAAACCGGCCAGCGGATTCTTTGCGTAGGCCAGCACCGCCTGACTATCTAGATTGCCGCGTACGGCTTCCAGGGCGGCAAGCAGCCCACCGGCCAACGGCATGTTCTCGACCTCCCGTCGGGCATCTGTGAAAAACGGTATGCCCTCACGCAGAAAGACGCTCTCGATCGTGTGGAGATAGGGGCCGGTCTCCCGGGCTATCACGGCGATATCCCGGTAGCGCAGCCCCTCTTCCCGCACAAGCCTCGCTATGCTCGCCGCCACCCACTGGATCTCCCGATATGGGTCTGGAGCCCGGTAGTACGCGATAGCCTCCGGCTTTTTGGGGAACTCCTCCGCCTCCCGCAAGTGGAAAGCCGTAGAAATGTGAGCAAGTTCGGGGGACTTGTATCGGTGAGGTTCGGCCAGCACTGTCGGGGTGGTCACCTCTACCCCTTGAGCTCTGGCCAGGCGAATCAGCCGGCGCATTGCCTGCTTAGCCGGGGAGAACACACCCACACCCTCTTGGTCGTCGTGCAGGCCGTCGGCGGTGATGGCAAAAGTCGCCGACCTTGCCCGTCCGATCAGTAAGGACAGCAGCTCAAACTCTCCGGCCATAAATGTGGTAAAGCCGTCCACGAAAACCTGTGCCCCCGCAAGGTGGTTGCCCTCCCTCAGCAGCCGGCAAGCGCGGATGAGATCGTCGTCCGGGTCGGTGTAGCCTTCTTCGACCATAGCCTGAAAGGCGGCGTAAATGGCCGAAAGGTCGCCCAGCTTTTCGCTTAGTGGGGTGTCTGGGTCACACCCGCGGGCGACTTCTTCCAGCCGGCTCGGCGATATACCCGCAGTTTTTAGCTCGGATATGGCCGTTGCAAGCATCTCCAGAAAGGCGGGAGAACCGGCGTTTTTTCGGTAGACGCGTAGGTGTTCCCGCAGCTCGGAGGTCGCCAGCGAAAGCAGCAGATAGCGCCCCGTCTGAGTGATATTCGCGTTTGATATCCCACCCAGCTCGCGAAAAATGCTGTTGCACAGGCGGGTAAAGCTCAGCACCTCCACCCCCAAGGCGACCATAGGACCCAGAACTTTTTGCACGGCCAACTCAGCCTCAAATGAGTATTGCTCCGGCACAAGCAGGACCACTCGCCCGCCGCTCTGGGCCGCCAGTTTCAAGTGCTCTAGTAGCAGGGTTGTCTTTCCTGCCCCGGCAACTCCCAGTATGAAGCTCAGCATCTCAGTCCCCCTAAACCAACACGAGCATACCGCAAAGCCCGGTATGCTCGGTTTGTATGTTGCAACTTTGCCGCTAGTTCATCCCCAACTTGAGGGCGCGCAGGTTGTGCTCTATCATTCCCGGCTTGGAGCTGGGCACGGATTTTTCTATCGCCTGTTCGATTATCTCAAGGCCCGCAAGACCGGCCTCCTTTAACGTTCTCCCAAGCATAATCATGTTGGCAATGCCGCCCAGGCCCTCTTCACTTGCCAGGGCGGTGGCCGGCAAGGCAAACGCCCTTATGTCGTCCCGGCTGGCTGCCGGCTTAAACATACTGTCGTCGTAGATAAGCAGTCCCCCCGGCTTTACCGAGTGCAGGAACTTATCATATGATGGCAAATTCATCGCCACCAGGGCGTCCGGCTCTGTGACAACCGGGGAGCCTATCGGTGTGTCTGAAATGCAGACGCTACAGTTTGCGGTGCCACCGCGCATCTCCGGGCCGTAAGAGGGCATCCATGAGACTTCTTTGCCCAGCAGTAGCCCCACATAGGCGGTGACCTTGCCCATAAACAGCACGCCCTGCCCGCCAAAACCGGCGAATATAGCGCTAAAATTAGTCATTACCGAGCCACCTCCCCTGCGTACTTGTCTTTGAAGACACCCAATGGGTACTGGGGAATCATGTTCTCCTCAACCCACGCCAGCGACTCAACCGGGGAAAGCCCCCAGTTAGTTGGGCAGGTGGAGAGCAGTTCAACGATGGAGAAGCCCCGCCCCTGGGTCTGGTACTCAAAAGCCTTTTTGATTGCTTTTTTGGCCTTGCGAATGTGCGGCACGCTGTGTACCGCCACCCGCTCGGCGTAGGTTGTGCCCTCTTGAGTGGCCAGCATCTCACAGACACGAACGGGGTGTCCGGCACTGACCACGTCCCGGCCATAAGGCGAAGTCTGTGTTGTCTGTCCGGCAATTGTGGTGGGAGCCATCTGCCCACCTGTCATCCCGTAAATAGCATTGTTGACGAAAATTACTACGATGTTCTCTCCACGGCAGGCGGCGTGTATGGTCTCGGCGGTGCCTATAGCGGCAAGGTCGCCGTCCCCTTGGTATGTGAAGATAACATGGCCGGGGTGAACCCTAGCCATCCCGGTGGCCAAGGCGGGGGCCCGCCCATGTGGGGCCTGAACCATATCGCAGTTAAAGAAGTTGTAGGCCAAAACCGCGCACCCAACCGGCGATACTCCTATAGCCCGGCCACCAGCGCCCAGCTCGTGGATGCTCTCCGCCACCAGCTTGTGGATAATGCCGTGGGTACACCCGGGGCAATAACTGAGGGGCGCGTCTTTGAGCATTGGGGACTTTTCATATATTACCTTCACGCCTTTAGCCCCCCGTCAATAATTTTAAGCTGCTCAAGCACTTCGTTTGGAGTGGGCACAACTCCGCCTGTGCGGCCAAAAAAGTGCACCGGCTTCTTGAACTGGACTGCTGTGCGCACATCATGCACCATCTGGCCCATGCTCATCTCCACCGCCAGCAGAGCCTTCGCGCTTTTACCGGCCGCCAAAATCTGCTGTGTGGGGAATGGCCAGACAGTTATTGGCCGCAGCATACCGGCTTTTATCCCCTCGGCGCGTGCGGCGCTCACCGCGCTGCGCGCGATTCTCGCGCAAGCGCCGTAGGCTACAACCACTATGTCGGCGTCCTCGGTCATCAAACTTTCGGCTCTTGCCTGGGTCTTTTCGATTTCGGCATACCGCTCAAAGCGAGCAAGGTTTGCGCTCTGGGAAAGTTCCGGGTCAAGATTGAGGGAAGTGATTATGTTTGGCTGGCGCTTGTCCCCGTGGCCGGTGAGAGCCCAGGGCTTTTCGGAGGGGGTAACCTCCACCTCCGGGAAAATGACCGGCTCCATCATCTGCCCCAACAGTCCGTCGCAGAGGAGCATACCGGGCATACGGTATTTTTCGGTCAGGTCGAATGTTTCAAATACGCAGTCCACCATCTCTTGCACGGTTGACGGCGCGAAGACGAGCAGGCGCAAGTCCCCGTGGCCGGGGGCTTTTGTGGCCTGGTTGTAGTCGGACTGAGCGGGTTGTATAGTGCCCAGACCCGGCCCGCCCCGCTGAACGTTCACGATAAGCGCGGGCAAATCGCTCCCGGCTATGTAAGAAAGCCCCTCAGTTTTAAGGGAAATACCTGGGGAAGAAGACGAGGTCATCGCCCGGGCGCCGGCGGCACTTGCGCCCAGCACCATGCTGATAGCCGCTATCTCCGATTCCGCTTGCAGGAAGACACCTTCCACCTGGGGCATCCGTCTTGACATGTAGGCGCAGACTTCGTTTTGTGGGGTTATCGGGTAGCCAAAAAAGTGGCGGCACCCAGCTTTTATGGCGGCCTCTGCAATGGCCTCGTTGCCCTTCATAAGCAGTCGCTGCATGGGTTTACGCTCACTCCTTTTCTACTTTGATAGCGCTATCCGGGCAGATTATCGCGCACATGGCACAGGCTGTACACGCACCAATATCGGTAACCACCGACGGGTTATAGCCCTTGGGGTTCAGCTTTTCCCGGTTTAGCATCATAATTTTTTTGGGACAGGTAACAACGCAGAGGCTGCAGCCTTTGCAAAGACTTTCGTCAATAGTCACGCGGTTTGCCATTCTTTTTCACTCCCATGGGGTTTTTGGGTAGACCTTAACGGGAAAGATACCATTGTCCGGTCGCACAAACTGTCGGGCTATGTCGTCCCTCATGCTGGTGAACAGCAGGGGTTTTTGGGTGATTTGGCAAAGCTTGGCAGCTTCCTCGATTGAAGCTGATATATCCTGGGGCGTTGTATGCTCGCCCAGGTTGGAGTTGTTTGCGATCGCCGTAACTTTAAGCCGGCAGGCAGTCTCTATTTCTCGCAGATAATCCGCCGCCTGCCGGGCCGTTTTTGTAAGCGCGCGAAAAAAATTAACAACGAACAGCAGATCGTACTCTCCCTGGGTAATCATTGGGGCGTAGCTGCCCAGGGCCAGAGAACCGTCTCCGTCGCCGCCCGCATCGATCACTATGGTATCCTCTCCGCCGAGGCAGGCAGCCAGCCGACCGGTGAGTGCGGGGATATCCAGGGTTGAGCCCGCGTACGCGGAAGTTATAACCCGCAAGCCTTCTCGCTCGGCCAGCGCTTTAAAGACTCCGCTGCCAAAGTATGGGTTAAGTACGTCCAGGTCAGCGATTGCCACCCGCCTGCCCTGCCCCTTGAGAGCAAGGGCCAAGTTGAGAGATAAGTTGGTTTTGCCGCTGCCATAGTGGCCAACTATCGCCACCGTGCGGCTGAGGGCGTCAAACATTGCTTCTCCTTTTTAGTTCACAGCAAAGAGCCTTTTTCAAGTTGAATGACTGTATCAACTGGCCCTTGTTAACATTGTATCACATTCCCAGCCTTTGGACAACACCAAAAGTGTCCCGGGCTATGACAAGTTCTTCGTTGGTGGGAATCACCCACAAATCGACCGGGGAGCCGACCTGGCTTATCCGGCCCTCTTTGTGGTTGTACTCTGAGTTAAGCCGCTCGTCCAGCAGGATGCCTATGCTTTCCAGGCCCTGGCAAACCCGGCGGCGGACATACTCCGAGTTCTCGCCGATACCGCCGGCAAATAGAACTGCGTCCAGCCCGCCCATCAAAAATGTGTACGCGCCGATATATTTTTTTATCTGGCAGGTAAACATATCAAGGGCCAGCTGCGACCGTTCATTGCCGGCGTGCGCGCTTTGCTCAACGTCCCCTACGTCGCTCGAAACTCCGGATACTCCCAGAAAGCCCGAGCGTGTTTGGAGGTCGTCCTCAATTTCATCAAAGCTTTTGCCGGTCACCCGCATAAGGTGTGCAATGGCCGTATGGTCAAAGGTACCCGCCCGGGTACCACACATCAGCCCCTGGCCGGTGCCAAAACCTAGGGTGTTGTCTATCGACTTCCCATCCCTAATAGCGCTCAAAGATGAGCCGCCGCCGAGATGGCAGGTTACCACTCGGGAGCCTTTAGTGTCCTTATGGGTAAGTTGGAAATATCGTCCAGCAATGTACTGGTGGGAGAGCCCATGAAAACCCAGCCGGCGCACCCCATATTTTTCGTAATACTCGTATGGGATCGGGCAGAAATAGACTTCCTTGGGAATTGTTTGGTGGAAAGCGGTGTCAAATCCCGCCACCTGCGGGAAACTGCCGCCCAGCAGCTTTTGACACGCCCTTATCGCTGCTACCTGAGGCGGGCTGTGCAGGGGAGTTATGTAGGCGTACTGCTCAATAGCCGAGATGACATCCTCATCAATCAATTTAGATTTCGTAGCGTCCGGGCCGCCCATGGCAATCCTGTGCCCTATAGCGCCTAAATCTTTCACATTGCCCAGCGGCGCACCTTCGCCCTCGCTTAGCAGGCGCAAGGTCAGATCCATTGCCTCTAGGTGGTCGCCCAGGTCGGTAGTAATCATACGAGTTTCCCCATACGGACCGACAAACTTGACCGTGCTATTTTTCAGACCCAGCCGCTGGCAGTTTCCCTGTGCCAGCACTTGCTCGCCGTTGCCCATACCGTAAAGCTTAAACTTCATTGAGGTGCTGCCCGCGTTGAGCACTAAGGTTAGCATATTTTATTTATCCCGCCTTTTCGGAGTTGTCTTGCTAGGCCCGCCCACATCAGACGGGCAAGCCCCAACATATTCTAGTACATGTTAGCTGTGCCGTCAACCGGGATTAACCGCCGATCCCAGTATCCGCACGGGCACGCCTTCTTCTATGCAGCAAACAATGGCATGTGCGGTCCCACGGGACTTGTAATCCCAGATAGCCAGCACACAGTCCGCCTGCCGGACAAGCTGCCGGTTGCGGACTGTCGGCGCCTTCTTCCCGTATTTTTGGTAATCCGGCAAAACCTCGACAAACTCAAAACCATGCCGGCTAGCAAACTCCTGGGCCCACGTGTCTATGCCACCGGCTCCTCCGCTTATTATGGCTCTGGTCTCGACCGGCAGATACTGGAGAATAGACACCGCATCATAACTTCTTATCCCACGCGAACCAATTATTGCCACCTTCACCTAAACTTCCCCTAACTTCTATAGCCTGGGCAGCCAGGCGAAAAGCACCGCTGCTGCAACTTTTTTTTTGCCAGGCCTGAGAATCTTTCTCGAACAGAGAGTTAAAATTTAGACGCGTTTGTCGTGCAGGCACTGTGTTTTATGCTGGGCATACAGAGCTTTGTGCGCATTAAAAGCGCAAACAATGGAAAGATATTCAAAATTGTCTACAAGTGACAATAGATGAAACTAACAGTTATCCGCTCACTATTTTACTGCAATAAACCACGCCTGGTCAAGGCAATTTAATATGGCGAAAGTCTGACGCTTTCAATGCGTTTTAATATAAATTAGGAATATGGAGACCACTTACCATGAAGAGATTAATTAAGGCTACAGCCGGGCTGGCGGCGGCGTGCGCTTGCCTGTTCTTTGCCACTATATTATATATACAGCATATCATACCCGATGACATAAGTCTTGGCCAGGGTGAAAAGTTCATTGTCAATCAGCGGTTTTCCCTGACCTTAGCTGAGACCAGCAACCTTCTGCCCAAGATAGCGGATACGCACGGCAACACATTTGGGCTCAACGTCTACCTTCGTGAACAGCCGGCCCAGGCTGTAATTTCGCAAGGTGAATCCAGAATGGTCGTGCCTGGTGGCAATCCCTTCGGCATTACTTTGCACACCCAGGGTATTCTGGTGGTTGGGATGACCGACGTACAGCAGGGAAGCACTCTGGTAAATCCCGCCAAGGAGGCCGGCATCAAGGTGGGGGACATTCTCACCCACATTGACGGGCAGGAGCTGGAGCGAGGTTGCGATGTGCGAATGATGGTATCCGACAGCCAGGGAGAGGCGCTGGCCTTTACTCTCCTGCGCGGCGGCGAGGAATTGGAGCTGGAGGTGTCGCCCGCCCTATCTGAATTTGACGACGCCTATAAAGCCGGCATCTGGGTGCGGGATTCTTCTGCGGGAATTGGAACCATGACTTACTTCGACCCGGAAAGCGGAATGTTCGCCGGGCTTGGACACGCGGTCTGCGATATTGACACCGGCGCAATTATGCCCCTGGGCCACGGCAAAATCGTGGACGTCAACATCTCTGGGGTAAACGCCGGGCAGAGCGGCCGGCCGGGTGAGCTCAAGGGCAGCTTTCTTTCTCACTCGCCTTTGGGAGAGCTAAGCCTAAACAGCCAGGCAGGCCTATTCGGCGAGCTCACCGCCTCTTTTCTATCTCACGATCCAATACCCATGGCCCGCAAACAGGAAGCGCAGCCCGGTCCGGCGACCATACTTTCAACCATTTCCGGCAACAAGCCCCAGGCGTTCGATATAACTATCGAAAAGGTGAACCATTCCGACATTTCACCCACTAAAAATATGGTGATAAGAGTAGATGACGAGCGGCTTATAGCGGCAACCGGTGGCATAGTGCAGGGTATGAGCGGCTCTCCAATTATACAAAACGGAAAGCTTGTGGGAGCAATTACTCACGTTTTCGTGAACGACCCCGCAAGAGGGTACGGTATTTTCGCAGAAAATATGGACAGACAGCTGAAAATTATCGAAAATCGTCGATTGGTGGCATAAAATACTTTACAATATATACAAATTTTTGGTATTATATTTATAAGCAAGATTATCAGACAAGGGGTTGCAGCATTTTCCAGAATATGGTAATATATATCAAGTCAGGGCGTAATTCTGAATGCAAAGGAGAATAATAATGACATCCAAGCTAAACGTGCTAATTTCGGGCGACTCCACGGAATTCTTCTCTAAATGCACCGCCGCGTTTTCGTTGCGCGATTGTGATACTATTAGCGCCCCGTTTGACGGCAATGAGGTGCTAGCTATGATTGAGCGGCACCAACCAGACGTTGTTCTTATGGATGTCTTTATGCCGGGGCGGGGCGCGCTTGAGATCCTGGAGGCGGTGCGGGCCAACCCGGATATCAAGATGCCTTTGTTCATGACTATTTCTAACTCGGCCAATGCCATGTTGGAAAAGCAGCTTACCGCAGGGGGCGCCGTATATTGTTTCCTTAAACCGGTGGACACCGAAATGGTTGTTGAGCGGGTGTTACAATTTGCCTCGGCGAACCAGCAAGCCGGTCCCTCAAGGGGCGGCAAACCTGCTTTTGACTTAGAGCTTTTGGTAACCGATATCATACATCAAATCGGCGTGCCTGCCCACATAAAGGGATACCATTATTTGCGGGAATCGATTATTTTGGCTACAGAAGACGCGGACATAATAAACTCGGTTACCAAGCGTCTCTACCCAACTGTCGCCAAAAAAGGCAAGACCACCCCATCGCGGGTTGAGCGGGCTATCCGCCACGCAATTGAGGTCGCCTGGGATAGAGGGGATGTTGACGTGCTCAACTCTTACTTTGGATATACTATCCATAACGGTAGGGGCAAGCCCACAAACTCAGAATTTATCGCTATGATAAGCGACAAATTGCGACTGAAGAAAAAATTCGCAGGGTAGGTTGGCCGGTGTTCCTAGGTCTTGTAGGGCTCTTGTGGCTTGGCATCCGGCGGACAGGCTAATTCTCCCAGCTTGTTTATAATTGTATCGTAGTAATCCGGCAGGTGCGGCAGGTGGCACTGAGCGCAACATTTTAATCCATCGTCAGTATGGGTGAAGAGGCCTTCGCAATCTTCACCCAGGGCATATAGCGGGCAGTAACAGAACAGGCAGTTAAACTCCACTTCCTGCGGCAACTGATGACATGGAAAGTATTTGCATGAATTGTTCCGAAAAAATCTGTAGCTGTTTTCCACTTGATAACTAGCCCTCCGCTAATAAAAATCGTACTTGCAAATAAAAGGCCTGGGCAACGGGCTTTCCCGTTTTATCCCGGCTTTTTTGCCAATATATTGGGGGCATTACTTATGGGCAAGAGCAATCCATTTATGTCTAACAGTAGCTTAACAGAAATATCGGTAAAGTTCAATCCCGCAGGCACCCTGCAACCCCTAAATTGTGTAAGAGTTTATATGGAGTAAACCTATTTGCATATGGCCGGTACAGTTAACTGTGCTCTCATATCTTGACAATCGCATTTTTGCTGATATAATATGTTTGTTGCGTATTCGCCAGGCTTGCCAGTTTGAGTTAAATTAATTAGCATACGGAGAGATGGCTGAGCTGGTCTAAGGCGCACGACTGGAAATCGTGTGTAGGCTAATACCCTACCGAGGGTTCGAATCCCTCTCTCTCCGCCAAATGGAACAAATGCGAACTCTACCCGATTTTTCTTTGTCGGGGAGGCGTTCGCATTTGTTCTTCCGCTTAAATAGGCTTTGGCGTGGGCATTGAGAAGCTATCCATAATGTGCTATACTGAGTATATAAAGATGAAAATTAGCGAATTTACATAGCGAAAGGAGATTTTCAGTGGACGATAATCTGCATCGCTTGCACGAACAAATTATAAACTTGAATAACAGTAACGAGTTTAAGCAACTAAGCCGATATTACAAGAAAAAATCCTTTTTTAATATTTTGGGAATCTCCAGAAAAGAGAATATACATAGTTATTTTTTACATTGGTTGCTTTCCCCAACGGAGAGCCATGAGCTTAACGATTTTGCTCTTAGGCGCTTGTTGGAACTTTTAGTGCTTGTTAAAAACAAGTTGCAAGCCGAAAACGAGCAGTTACAATTTCCAGAAGGCATCGAAGATATTATCGTTTGTGGTGGATATACACTTGAACACATCATATGTGAGCGAGAACATGCAACCTCTGCCAATGACCGGCTAGATTTATTTCTCTCTTTTGACTTTAGCAGCGAGCAAGTAATCAAGACTATAAACATTATACTTGAAAACAAAGTTAAGTCTAAAGAGGGTAAGGAACAAACAAATCGTTACTATACATATGGTGAAAACCTTGACGGAGAATCGGTTTACTTATTTTTATCTCCTATTTCCAACAGCGATTTTGAGATGTTAGCATCTCCAACGTGCGACTGTAAACAGTTCATTGGTTTAAACTATCAATATCTTGTTGACTATGTTTTAGAGCCGTGTTTATCGGAATGTACGCCACAAGATGCAAGGGTATTTATTGAAGAATACCTACGAACACTTAGTCAGCCATCCTTACAATTTGACGATTTCGATGGAGGTGAAGTGATTATGGCAGTCAGCTCACGCGAAAGGGAATTGCTCTTAAACTTTTGGGGAAATAACAAAGATTTATTAACTGCTGCGCTCAACGCTTTAGCAGATAATCCAGAGTTAGAGCAAGAGGAACGTGACCGTATACATGAAAGTTTACAGGCGGTCAGTAAAGCTTCCAATCGTGATTATACTAAGTATAAATTCAATGGACAAGTATACATAAAAAATCGTTTGGTTTTGGCTGTTATACAGAGCTATGTCGCGAGTAATCCTAGTATATCTATGGAAGATTTATTACAAGCCTTCCATCATCCTACTCTTAACATAATAGCACCTCTTTCCAAGGCGGAAGAAATTTATGAGCGCACAAAGCACAAAAGACATTTCATCAACGAACCAATTGCTCTTTCGGGTTGCGAAATTGCAGTATCTACACAGTGGGACGCAGGGAGCATTGATGTTTTCATTGATATGGCCAAGCGACTTGGATTTTCTATTGAGCAATTAAATCAAACTGGCGAAATCAAAGCAATTATACGCTCCATGTTGGACGAAGCAAAAACTAAGGGTGCGGAATATTTGGACATTGTTGCAGGAGACATTATTAGGGAAAACGTCGAAGGCAATTACCAAAAAACTGCGATGGTTTGTTCCGCTATGAAAGCATGTAAGCTAGATGACGATGAGGTGTTACAGTCTCCGCCAAGTGGTTTAGGTTCGAGATTAACCATACGATATTACTTGCATTAGATATATTTTCTGAACATTATTTGAAGTAGAAAATCGCCGTCAAACTGCACAAGGAATCAGCCGTTTTTACACAAAAGGCAATCGCCCGTCAACGGCATAATGAGAAATATTAGCCGCTGCTTTGATAATATTGATGGCACTCCTGTTTACAGCCGTTTGAATTGCTGTAAACGACCGTGGGTATGTTTGAAGCGGCGTAGCCACTTTGGGATACAGAGGCTTGCCTCTGCCACACGGATTTTGCGTAGCAAAGTCTAGCGTGTTGTGCCTCCTGCCAATGGAAGCAATACGTTTCAGCCACCAAAAACCAACGCCAATAAACTTGCGATTTGCTGGTGTTTTAATTTTAACCCACTAAATCCGGGAGATTCTGAATAATTACAGAAAGGACACTGCAAATGCGTTTGCCTTTAGATTTTTACAAACGCCCCGCTGTTTATCTTGCGCCGCTTTTGCTGGGCAAGGTACTTTGCCGCAGAGTCGGCAACGATATTATGAGGTTTTCAATAGCTGAAACAGAGGCTTACGCCGGCGAAAATGATACCGCCTGCCACGCGCACCGGGGCAGGACACCACGCACAGACGTTATGTACGGTGTTGGAGGAACCGCCTATGTCTATTTGTGTTATGGTATTCACCACTTGCTGAATATTGTTGTGGCGGGTATTAATGAACCGGAATGTGTGCTGATTCGTGGGGTAGAGGGTATATCAGGCCCAGGTCGCTTAACCAAGGCTTTGCAGATTGATATGAGCCTGAATAAAGAAGATTTGATTAACTCTAATGCGCTTTGGCTGGAAGGTGGCGTGCAGCCCTCGTATACTACTACTCCGCGTGTGGGGATTAATTACGCTAGCGAAGAGGATAAGATGCGTCAGTGGCGCTTTATAGCCAGGTGATTTTTATCCGGAGCTCTTCCCCCAGGCGGTGATTATATGTCCTGTGGCCACTGCGAAGGTGGTTAGAAGATACGCGCTAAACACCCAAGTTCCAACTGTGTGAAAATCACGCAGCCATGCAAGCTTATACGCGAAGTCCGCGCTGGGATACCACACAGGCAGAGAAATCTCCTGCCACCTAAGGGTAGTCGCCAGCACCTGCAGTGATAAATTCAGCGCGGCCGCTATGCCGCCAGCTAAAAGTGCCAATGCTACACCGGCTTTGGCTATATCCGCTCTCCTCCGGGCTAGCAGTTCGCGCGGGTAATACTGGACGAGCTCCTGCTTACAGGCAAGATATATCTTCCTCACAAAAGAAGTCACTTTTGCCCCAAGCAGTATGGTTGCGAGACAAGCTGCAATTTTCCATGCTACTGAAAATCTTTCTCCGGCGACACCGGCCACTCTGGAAAGGTTTATAAAGTCATACTCGCCCTCGCGGATACCAAAGCCGCCCAGAGTGTTTACTACATATGCATGACCGGACCCGTCTGGCATAAGTATCATAAACGAGCGGATGTCCCCGCCCCCGACCGAGCTGGGAACGTATATATTCAGATTATCCTTCTGTCCGTCATCGATTACCCCGACGACTGTCCATGGTTGGCCGCCAATGCTTATAGTGAGCCCATCAATATTTGTGCCGCCAAAGATAGCGAAGGCGGCGCTTTCGTTTAGAGTGGCAACTCTACTTTGCCCATCCCATGCGGATTGAGTGAAAAATCCGCCGGAAATCAGGCGGTGGCCGGTTATATCCAAGTACGTGCTGTTGGTTCCGATCAATATCGCCGAGTGTCGAGAATTAAGAGCTTCCACCGCAGCGTGACTGGATATCTCATAGGTGAGCAACAGGCCCTCGTCGCGCAGCCTCTCTGCCGTGGTGAGGGCAATTTGGCCGATGGCTCCGCTGGTTGGTATAACCAACATGAGACCGCTGTGGCCTGCCCTCTCAGCTAGAAATGAGAGAGCAAACAATGTAGCCAATAATATCGCAGCTATAGACATGAGCAATACACGCGCCTTAGCTTTCAAAAAAATCAGCCTCGTTTTCAAGGAATATGACATCTCCGGGGGAAACCGACCTGCTGCTGATATGCGCTATCGGCTCGAAGAAGGTTATGCCCTGGACAATGGCGGTATTACTGTTGTCGCTATCACCGATGAATACCGGCACCCGTGTGAGATAGTACTCCGTTCCCATTATGCCGTCCCGGCGCCTTACCTGGTTGACAAAGAAGCCGTCGTTGTCTTGGCGAAGCGCGCCGTTGGGCACCAACGTAAAGGTGGTCTCACTGTCTTTTCGGAAGGTGACGTCGAATGTTTCGCCGGGAGTGACCTGGTCGGAGGTAAACCCAACCTGCACTATTTTGCCGTGCGCTGCTGGGGTGACGTTCAGCACTGTGCCGGTAAGCCGGTGCGACATATTGCTGAGCTCGGCCAGGTCCCCGGGTATGACAAAGTTGTTGTCCAGCGAGACAATGCACTCCACCACAAATTCTCCCGTTACTCCAACCGAGGCCATGAGTTGGTTTTCTCGGACAAGTTCGCCGCTTACGACATTCATCGAAAGCACTGTCCCGGATGTTGGAGCGGTGATAACTGCAAAGGTCTCGAAATCTTCGAGTGCCCTGCGGTAAGGCTCCTCCTGCAGTGATATTCCCTCAAGGTCTAGGCCTCGCGAGCGCACGGTATTTTGCAGTGATGCGACCTCCCCCTGAAGATCGGCGAGGCGGGTCTGGCGACTTTGTTCGCGCTCGGTTACCGATTCACGCTCACGTTCCTGCTGCCTTTCGAAGCTTCTTTCCGCTTCCTGCTGCTGGAGTTGCAGGCTTTGCAGCCTTGCCTGTGCCCTGTCCATATCCAGCCGCGCTCGTCTGTACGCTTCGTGGCTTTCGTCGTAGCGGCTGCGGTTGTCCCTGGCGTCGTTGTAAACGTCCCGCGCAAAGTCCAGCTCAGCCCGTGCCATGCGGATATCCACCGCCAAAGTGTCCAATTGGTGGCGGGATACGTATTCTTCCACATAGCTCTCATTTGTCAAGTCCGCGATTTGGCGGTTTAGCCGCTCTATTTGCAGATTTAGGTTTTGTATATCGTTATTTATCCTGCCCCGGGAGTTTTGCAGGTCGGCAAGTCTGCGCTCGGCGTCGGCTCTATCGAAGCTCAAGTGGAGGAGCTCTTGCCCTTCTTGGGCTGCCTCGCCTTCTCTAACGAGCACTTCCTCAACAATGCCTGTCACCGCCGCAAAGATATTCTCGACCTCCGCGTGTGCGGCCACCCCGCGCGAGACCTCCAGCTTGGAGAGCCTGCCGACCTGTGGCCTTACAGCGGTCACCCTTGGCAAGTTGTGCTCGTATATAGTCCGCGAGAAAAATATTAGCAGCACTATCAGCGCGAGAAAAATTGCGCCGACCTTTTTTACGTTCAGTTTAGGCATAGTCCTTCGGGTTTTGTGGTACGATAGCTTATCTTGCCGCTCGGGCAGAGACGTATCCTTATGGTTGATTGCCAATTGCTCGTTATCCATTGCTACTTCACCCCCGAGAGTTCGATGCCTTTTTTAAGATCCTTTTGCCCGACCATCAAAAACCACAGCGGCAAAAACATATAGATACACGAGGCTGCAAACACAAGCCCCATCCGCCCCGCCGCAATGCGGGAAAGATAAACCGAGAGTGGCTCCTGCCTGTAATCAGTAATAAAAATAATTGCCTGCTCTACAATGTTCCAGTACTCTATAAAGGTGAGCATGGTCAGAGCCGCTATGGTTGACTTGAGCTGTGGCATAACCACGCGCGAAAAGATATACCACTCGCTTGCGCCATCTATCCTTGCCGCCTCGAAATATGCCGAGGGAATCACCTTCATGCTCTGCCGCATGAGAAATACCCCAAATGGCGAGAAGATACCAGGCAGAATAATCGCTAGGTGGCTCTCGCGGATGCCCATCATGTCGGCTATGATAAAGTTAGGTACCAGCACTGCCTGTAGCGGCATGAGCATTACGACTATATAGACCGCGAAGACGGCTTCTTTAAATCGGAACCGCCAGATTGTAAATCCGTATGCTGTGAGCGCAGAGATAACCAGGCTGCCGGCAACCACGGGCAGGGTGAGCCGCATTGAGTTTGTCATCAACACCATAAACGAGGGCTGGTTTATAAGCACTTCCGCATACTGCTCGGTTGTTACACGCTGTGGGATGAGGCCCATATCGATAAACCGCCTGGTGATGCCATCTGCAATGTCGAAAGTGGTCAGGCGGGAGGTGTAGCGCAGCGCGATTTCCGCCTCGCTCATAAACGAGTTCGTGAATGTGACAATTAGCGGGAAAAGCATAATCAGCCCAAGGCAGACCATAAGCGGCAGCAGTAGCTTTTCTTTTAGTGCCCTGTGTCCGCTCATGCTGAAATCTTCCTTTCAAACCGGAGAAGCACTTGGGTGAAAATCGCGATACCCGCCACAAGTATTGTCGTGGCTGTGGTCAGCCGCGGATAGTTGAGCGAGGCAAACATGTTGTTCATGAAGTGCTGCAGGGTGTAAATGCTTGGATGAGGATAGGCGCCGGTGATGAGGAATATCTCCCGGAACACCTTAAACGAGTTGATGATCGACATGATGAGCGCCAGCACAGTTGTTGGCATAAGGTGAGGGAGCGTGATGTGCCGGAAAGTTTGCCAAGGCTTTGCACCGTCTACCCAGGCGGCTTCGTAGCAGTCGCGCGGGACGCTGGAAAGCCCGGCAAGGTAGAGTATCATGTTGTATCCGAGGTTCTTCCAAACGAAGATAAGCACCATTACAAACATGGCAAGGTCTGAGTTTAGCCAGTTTATCCGCTCGATGCCAAAGCCGTGCAAAAAACCGTTGAGCGCGCCATCCAGAGCAAATAGACTGTGCCAAAAGGAGACCATCGACCCTGACGGAATCACCAGTGGTATGAGGAAGAAGAGCGAGATTAGCTCCTTGTGTCGAGGCAGTTTGTTTATCAGCATGGCAACGCCCAGCGAGAGTGCAAGGTTTATCGGCACTGAGATGCCGATAAACCGCAAGGTGTTGGTAAGGCCCAGCAGATAAGCCCGGTTGGTGAGCAGGTCAGCAAAGTTCGCAAACCCCACAAACGAGCCGCCGACCGGTCTGTCCAAAAAAGCATACCCTACCGAGATGCCAAACGGCCAGATAAAAAAGAGCGCAAACCCGATTAGGCCGGGCAGCAGGAACGGCATTCCTGTTGCCCAACCTTTACGGCCCATCGTTGGGCGGAAAGCCGCAGGGGGCGTCTTGTTGGTGAGGGCCTGTTTAACATCCGCAAGGCGATACATGGGTCTCGCTCCTATTCGCTTAGAATTAGCTGCACCCTGCTTTGCAATGAAGCCGCGACTTCGTTCGCTGTTTTTGAGCCGTCGAAGAAAAGAGCAACCTCAGCGTTGATTATGTCGTCAATCACGGCGTCACGGAAATTAAAGCTGTTGATTTGGGCGACCATGAGCTCTGCGGTTTCCAGATAGGCGTACATAGCCTGGCGCGCCTCTCCGGTCAAAGGCTCGGTTTGCTCCATACCAAATCTGCCGTGCGTTATGTTGGAAAAGAACATCTCGGCCCGGGGCTGAGTGGCGGACAGGCGCACCGGCCTTGAAACTCCGAACATACCGGGAGAAGTCTGCATCTCGTGGCTTAGCAGGAACTTTATGAACTCCCAGGCAAGGCGGGGGTTTTGCGAGTTCGAGTTGATGGCGTAACCCTGGGTAAAGGTAAAGGGAACGCTTCCGTCTGTGTTGGCGGCAATACCCGCTATCATATCGTCGTCGGTAATGGTGCCCATAGCGCTGCCGAACATCATCAGTCCGCCCTCGGTCAGCCCTCTCGCGAAATCCATCATCAGCATAGAGGAGCTGTTGCCTTTGTAAAACACCCGCTCGTTGGGCTGCTCTTGCCGGATGCGCATCATCTCGTTTATGTCAGGCATCTCGCCGCCGATTGCCGCCGGAAAATACCCGCGCTCGGCCTGCTCCCGCAGCGAGGTGAGCAGCGCGGCGAAGCGGCCGTCGTCGAAGTGGGCGGTACGGTTTTCGAGGTTAACAAAACTTGAAAAGTCTTCGCGCAGCAACGTGCGGAACATCCCGCCTCTGCGCCCTCCCGGCCCGCCAAACGCAACGAATTCAGGCTGGTCGAACAGCATTTCCGAGCCGCCATGCAAAGGTGAACCTATATCCAGCAGTTGCTGGGTGGAAACGGCGCTGCCGGGGCCAAAAGCCGACGCCTGCCCGGCGGGAACAAGGGTGCTGTCGAAATTGTAAAACTCAAAACTGTAATCGAGCGGGACAAACCACAGCCTGCCGTCAACCTGTGTGGCGTCAAAGATGTTGGTTCGAAAGTCGGCTCGGTCAAAGTCTGGGTCGGCGTCCATGTACGCCGAGAGGTCTTTGAGCATTCCGCTGCGGACAAACTGGTAAATCGGCAGCACGTCCATTGCAAGTATATCTGGGCCGCCGCCGCTCATAAGCTGGGCACTTATGCGGTTTATGTAGTCAGTGCGCGCTTGGGGATCGTCCTCTAACATGCTCACCATAACCTCGCCGCCGCCCGAGCCGGTTGCCCTGCGCACCTCGGGCATTGCGGAAAAAGTTTCGATATGTATTGTGGTGCCCGGGTGCATATCTTCAAAGCGGGCGGCGGCCTCTTCCAGGAAACTTTGGGCAAATATGCTATCGAAAGCCGATACGGTAATCTCGCCGACTATTACGTCATCCGAGGATATTTCCGGTGGCGGGGAGTCATTTTGATTGCCCGCTCCCGGGGACGCGCCACACGCCGCCAACGAGAACACTATAACTACCGACATTAAAATCGCGATGAACTTTTTCACAGTAAAATACCTCCAAGATTTTGATCTCGGAGGTATTTTACAATTCCAATGTGAAGTTAGTGTGTAGTGCCCGTGTATCCCGTGTGTAGATTTATTGCGGTCCTTAGCCCCAGCTCGCTGCTTTCGGCATAACAGCTCATACCCAAGCGCTCAAGGCTGCGCTTAACGATATAGAGGCCGAGCCCTGTGCCGCTCTGCGTTTTGTCCCGGCTCTGGCTGCGGGTGTAGAAGGGCTCGAAAAATTTTGCAACCTCATCCTCGGGTACCCGGTCACACTGATTTTCTATTATTAGGCGGTTGTCGGCCACGCTTACACGGATTTCGCCGCCGCTTGGCGTGTAGCGCACCGCATTGGATATTATGTTTGACAGCGCGCGGTAGAGCACAGCCTCATCGGTTGATAGCGTTATCGGGGGCATGACACACCTTACGCTTAGGCTGTTTTCGCGGACTTGGACGCTGTACTCATCCAGCAAGTCGCCTATTAGTTCATCCAGCGAAACGTCGCAAATTTGAAGCACATCCTCTATGGTATCGCTTTTGGAGGCGTTGAGTATCTCCTCCACGAGCAAGGAGAGCTTGCGAGTTTCGTCTATGCACTGCGCCAAGTATTTTTCTCTGTCTTTGTACGCGCCGACGTTGTCTGCCATACCCTCGAGCATACCGTTCAGCGCGGCTATGGGGGTCTTGAGCTCATGGGAGGCACTTTGCAGCATCTCGGTTTTGGAGCGTTCAAGGGCAGTGGCGTTGTCCTTCTCGAATTTTAGCGCCTCGATGTTTTTGAGCAAGCTGCTATACAGACTGTCGAGATTTTGAGAGAGCAGGCCAAGCTCGTCGCCGCTGCGCACACTGGAGCGGGCGTCCGGTTCCATTAGCTGCATTTTTTGCGTTGCGCCTGAAATCCTAAGTATTGGCTTGGAAATCTGGCGCGCATAAACCCACGCGAAAAAAAGGCCGATAGCTATGGCACTAAAAAACACGTGCGGGAGCAGCGAGAGCATAACGCCGCGGGCCTCGTCGACCGGCTGCAGGGTGGTGGTGGCCATAATATACCCGGCCATAGGGGTGTCGACCTGTGCGCTTAGCGTGAGTACGTCGCCGGTAGTTACAGGGTTGAAGCTACGCAGAGCTACCGCCTGCTCTTGCTGTGGCCTTCGTATTTGCACAGTGCCTTGATGTGAGTCGCCTACAATTATGGAAACTCTCTGGTCTAGCACAGGTTGTGTCTCTCCAGTTGTGACGAAGAGTGTTCCGTGCCTTTCGGTCATACCCAGAAACGGGGTGGACACCGCAGGCAGTAAAGCGCCGGCTTCATCAAAAGAAAAGACCACGGCGTTGTTCTCCAGCGAAAACGCGAACAGCATCTCGGCGTACACATCGTGTGAGCCTGCGCTGTGCAACTGCGTGGCGAGGGAATAAAGGTTGCGCTGGAATGTGCGCTCCTTTTGGCGGAGATAGTACCCAGGCATGGCAAAGTAGAGTATGGAAAATGAAATAAAAGTGACAAGCGTTATAAGCAGCGAGGCGAACAAAAATGTCTTGCGCACAATACCTTTGCCGAGCAGCATATTATCACTTCCCCCCAAACTTGTAGCCGACGCCTTTAATAGTGTGAATCACTTCTCCTGACAGTTTGCGCCGCAAGTTTTTTATGTGAACATCAACTATGCGGTCGTCCCCGAAATAATCGTACCCCCAGGCTTGGTCCAAGAGCTGCTGGCGGGTGAGCACTTTACCGGCACTTGCCATAAAAGCGCCCAACATCTCAAATTCACGGCGGGTCAACTTTATCGGTTGCCCCCCCTGGGCGACCTCGTAACTTTCATAGCTTAGGACTATGTCACCATGCACAAGGGTTTTTTCTCTGCCATGACGCCGAAGCAGAGCTTGTGCGCGCTTGACAAGTATCTTTGGGGAAAAGGGCTTGGTGACATAATCGTCGGCCAGCGCGTCAAAACTGAGCAGTTGTGTTTGCTCATCACCCAAAGCTGTTAACATGATTACCGGAGTGTCCTTATGCTGCTCGCTTTGTCTAACAGCCTGGAGCAGCTTTAGCCCGCTTATACCGGGCAGCATTATGTCCAGCACAAACAAATCGATTCTATGGTCTTTTGAGATGACACTCAGTGCCTCCTCTGAGATGACACTCAGTGCCTCCTCGCCGTCGGTCAGCGAGAGCACGAGGTATCCGGCTTCCTTCATGTATTCGGTTACGACTTCGTTTATACGGGGATCATCTTCCACCACTAGAACTGTTTGCTGCACTGCACCCACCCTTGCCCTTAATAATAGCTATCGTGCTAATTCTAAAGGAAAACGCACGATATGTCTATGAAGCTGAGATGAAGAATTTAGGTCGAATTATGTTCGCCCATAAAAAAGTGGCAGCGTTTTGATTGAAACGCTGCCACTTTTTTCTAATTGATTGTAAATTCCGCACCTTCATGGTCAATGTTTAGCGATACCCGCTTTGTGGTGAATTTGATAATGCAATATGTCGGGTCGGTTTCACCTTTTGGATATATGTGTATAAACGGCTCTTGCCAGTGTTTGCTTTTTGATTCTTGGTCGGTGAGAACTTCAGCTTCTCCAACAAGGGTTAGGTTGTTGAACTCGGTGTAAGTGCAAATACATGCCTTGTTGTTTTTTTGCAGCCGCTTATACTTGTTCGACCCGACCGGCGTGGAAAAATAGATTTCGGCGACGCCCTCGTGCCCCATTAGCCAAATAGCCGACGCAGACGGAAAGCCGCTCTCGTCTATCGCGCTAAAGCTGGAGGCGCTGCAGGCCTTGATGAATTCGTTCGCCTTTTCGAGCATTTTTGCACTCATTTTTCATCGCTCCTAATTTTTGTAGCCGCCTACTACAGTACTTGCATTCTAATTGCTATGCTGCCTTCCAGCGTTTAAGAGTGGGAATGCCCTCACTGCATTGTTTTTTTGCATCCTCCGGTGAGAAGCCGAAGTCTTTTACCATAATGGCGGCAACCAGCTCAACCATTTCTTCAAGTGTGCAATTCGAGTTTGCAAATGCACCGTTGTCATAACAAGATTTGCAGTAGTCCACGCTTTTACTTCCATCTGCCTCCGTTCCATACTCAGTGTTTTCCATGGGCGCGCCGCAGCTTTGACATAACTTTTCGCTCATATTCTCATCTCCTAATATTTTTTGGAAATAATCCTACTTGATAGTACATCAAAACCGCGTAGGGTTGTTGTAAAAAACGGACATGTTATTGCGGTACTCCTGTGGCGTTACTCCACACACCAGCTTAAAGTCGTTTATAAAGTGCGATAAGTCATGGAAACCCGTAACATCTGAGATATACGTCAGGCTTTTGTGAGAATCCTTAAACAAGCGGAAGGTATTATTAATCCGCATAAGTCTTGAGAATGATTTTGTGCCCGTGCCTACAAATTGGTTGAAAATTCTGTTTAGCTGCCGCTCGCTGTAGTGGGAGTTATTGGACAGTTGTTTGACGGAAATATTACCCGCGTACGCTTTAATATCGTGAAGGGCGAGCATTAGCTCGGGGCGGTATGCGGTGCGCACATTTGCAAGCAGCAAGTCGTCGAGCCTGGTTGCAAGCTCGTGAACACTTTCAGCCTGTTCAACTGCATCAAGTATCAGCTTGCTTAGCGTAGGGCTTACTGTATCAAATGGGAGCGACATGTCGGTCAACTCACTTTGACTTATACCCGTAATGGCGTAGAGACCGGCCGGTCTAAACTCGATAGTCACCAGCATTTCAGGCTGCTTAGCTTGGCTGTTGACAATATACGGCGTTATTGTAGGCCCATCCAAATCGACAGATAAATTTCTGCCGTCACTTGCGATTGTGAGCGATGGACACCCGCTCGGCATTAAAGTAAAGCCATCCGGCATAATATTTTTCGTTGGGAAAGTTATGTTGTAGTTTGAAATATATTCTCTTAAGCTTGGATGGGGACGCAGACATATGAATTCGTTTGCCTGAAGTAATATGCGATGCTTATCTTCAAACGCGTGCATATCTTTTTTAGAAATCATGCTTTAATCTCCAACAATTAACGCTTCGAAATTTTTCGCTTGTTCTAATGGCGGGGGACTATTTTGCGAATAATCCTTCCTCCCAAACAGTGCTTATACAGAAGGGGTGTCCGGCCGGGTCAAACATGACAGTGCCGATTTCACCGAAGTATTGGACTTTACTTGCGGTCGCTCCGCACACCTTAGCGTGTTCCACGGCTTCGTCAAGATTCTCAACGAAAAAGTCGAAAGGCATCATTTGTGCTTGCTTGTCCTTCTCCCATGGCCATATTGGTATTTTCAGGTCCCATAGTCGCACCTCGCATTAATTATTATATCCTGATATCCAAATTATGCCACAAGCGTAGCATTGGTATAATTGTGCATCGTATAATGTCCATGATATTTTGCGAATATTATACCATACCCGCGAAGCTGAGACAATGCGAGTGCAGTTACCTGTCCTGCTCACCTCCTCGTCGCTGCGAGCAGAATATTTGGGGGCATTCCCCTTAGCGATGGTTCAGCGCTTTTGGCAACGTCAACCTATCAATAAAGATGACGAGTGTGTTCATGACGAGAAGAGCAACGGTTACTCCTTCGGTTGTACTGCCATACAAGCGAATCAGCACAGTAATTAGCCCGCAACCTATGCCAAATAGAATCTTGCCTTTTAAGTTGATTGGGCTGGTGGCGTAATCGGTGGCCATAAAGAAAGCTACAAATACTAAACTCCCTGAAAGCAGATGTAACAACGGGTCGTGTCCGGCTAAGGTGACAACCAATATTGTTGTGCCGATATAGGCCAGTGGAATCGCCGGAGAAATTACACGTCGCCAAACCAGATAGCCCGCACCAATTAAAAGCGCCAGAATTGATGTTTCGCCCATGGTGCCGCCATGAAGACCCAGGAACAGTTGCCATAAGCTGGGCAGCATATTACCGTCAGCCAAGAGTTGCAAAGGTGTTGCAGATGCCATCGCATCTGCGCCAAAGTAGCTGGAAGATTCCAGCCAAGACATTGGGGTGGGATAGCTGGTGCCATATGCGGTAAGTTCTGTAACTACAATATGTCCGATAAGGGCAGGGTTAAACATACTCCGCCCCGCGCCGCCCAAAAGCCGTTTGGCTACGTGCTTGACCACAACAATGGCAACTCCTGCAGCCAGAATGGACAGCCAGAGCGATGTGTTTGATGGTATGCCGAGAACCATTATCAGTGCCGAAACTACAACTGATAGATCGAATATATTAGAGACGTCACGCTTAAAGATTCGCCGGAATCCCCAGTCAAACAATACCGCTGCGGCAATGGTGGCTGCGGTAAGCAACAAAACCGCTGGCCCAAAGAAAACTGTTGCTGTAATGGATGCCGGCACCAGAGCAATTATCACATCAAGCATAATGCGCTTGGTACTTGAGCCATCGTGTATGTGCGGCGAGGCCGCTGTTGCCGATTTACGCATTTATTGCCGCCGCCCTTCTCTCGACCTGCTTCCCATCACGCATATGTTGAACTAAAGGCCGTTTGACAGGGCAAACATAAGCGCAGCTGCCGCACTCGATACAGCCAGAGACATTAAACCTCTTTAGCATATTTGTATTGCCGCGCTCGGTGTAGCGCTCAATGTTTATGGGTGTGAGATTCATAGGGCAGGTTTCAACGCAGCGGCCACACCGTATGCAGGGCTTTGCCTCCGGCGTAAATGTTTCTTTTGCGCTTATGCAGAGGATGGCGTTATATCTCTTTAGTATGGGTGCTTCGTCGTTATGTTGGGCAATACCCATCATTGGGCCGCCTGTAATCACTTTTTCCGGTTCCTCAACATATCCGCCGCAAAAACTTACAATGTCTCGGATTGGCGTGCCAATGGGAACGATTACATTTTGGGGGTTGGCGATAGCCCCGCCATCCACCGTGATGCGTTTTTGAATAAGCGGCATGCCTGTGTCTAAATAGCGGTTGAGTGCCGAAATAGTGGAGACATTCAACACGGAAACGCCTACATCGCTAGGCAAGCCGCCTAGGGGGATTGTCCGGCCTGTCGCGGCCTGTACAATCATCCTCTCCGCCCCATAAGGATAGCGGGATGGCAGCTCCGTAACACTTACCCGCCTGTGCATACCCTGCTTGACGATTTCACTGGCAAGCAGGGCGATTGCGCTTGGTTTGTTGTCCTCAATACCGATAATGCAGTTGTCCATCCCTATATATTTCATGACCCACTCAATGCCGGCGAGAATATCAGTGTAGTTTTCCATAATCTCCCGATAGTCGGAGGTTATGTAGGGCTCGCACTCAGCCGCGTTGATTACAAGCGTATCCACCCGAGCGTTGCCTTTTAAGGCGAGCTTAGCGTGAAGTGGGAAGCCTGCGCCACCCATGCCTACGATACCGCTTTGCTGCACAGCCTGGAGAAAATCTTCGAGACTTTTTACATCGGGTCTTTTTATTCCGGAATGCAAAATATTCTTGCCGTCGCTTTCAATATAAATAGCGTCGACCTCGATACCATCGGCGAACTTGCATGGAGATATAGCTTTAACTGTTCCCGATACCGTTGCGTGGATTGGAGCTGATATAAAAGCATCGCATTTTCCCACAACCTGTCCTACCGCGACATTATCGCCCACCTTTACCGCAGGCTGGCAAGGCGCGCCGATGTGCTGCTGCATGGGCAGTATAACAAGAGGCGGCGCCGGCATTTTAACACTTTCGCTCTCGGCTGTGCTCTTGTGATGAGAAACTTTAGCACCTCCCCGGATTTTTACAGCTAGTTTCCTGATTCCGCTCATCGCGCTTTTGCCCCCTGTTGCTTGCTCTTGATCCCCAGATATGACTTGATTTGCGGAAAATGCTGAAAAATGTGGACAACTATAAGCCCAAGCCCAATTCTTGAAGTAACTCCGTGTAGCCTGCTGAACGTGGCCATACCTTCTATTCCGGCCGAGAAGTAACCGATTGCAAGGAATCCCGTGACAATTGCGACTCCCCAAACTATCAGCAAGAGGATGTCAATGGTGTATTTCCACCTCAGTGACGGGCTCAAATTTCCAGCCAAGAACGATTTTGTTACGGCTTTAATCCATTTATGATGTATGCAAATATGTAAGACAAAAAGCAAAGTGCAGACACTTCCGACAACTGCGTGGAAGGCAAAGTTGCTGTCCTCCCACCTAATAAAAGACAACACCAGAAAAATCGTCATAAGAACGTCAACAACAATCTTGGCAGTCCTGCTGCTTCTTATAGCCCTCATAAATCATCGTCCTTTCAATTTTCTGTATAGTCAATCAACTTGAAAAGGTGCCCCTGTTTTTCAAGTTAGCTCGCGCCCTGTGAGCGACGCTCTTTGTCGCGTCTTCAAAAGCGGGCTTCTTTTGAAGTGGAATGAGTATGCACAGCATAACCCGCAAAGGTAAACTGGCAGCTGTGAAAAGGTAAAATAAAAGGAAAATAAAACGCCGCCTCTGCATTGGTTGCAAAGGCGGCCTTAGGTTTAGTGCTTACTGCATGCCTTTTGTCACTTCGTTTATAGTGCTGCGGTAGCCGCGTATAAGAGTATCAATATCAGTGCCGATGGCGACACCGGAAAATCCTGCATCAAGAGACGCTTTTGCGCTCGCCACATCCACCGCGAAGGTAATCGCGAATTTTCCGGTCCTTTCACAGGCTTCCAGCGCGCGCTTGATGGCGTCTTTATAAACCGGATTGCCAAAGTCGGCGGGGCAGCCCAGAGATACGGACAGGTCAAACGGCCCAACAAATATGCCATCAACGCCGGGGATAGCGACAATTTCTTCGATGCTTTCGGCGCACTGTTTGGTTTCGCATTGAGGGATGATAAGCGTTTGCTCGTTGCAGGCTTTTATGTATTCGTTAGGGGTTTTGGCAAAGTCGGCGTAGCCAAAGGCCGATGTGCGGGTGTAACAAAAGCCCCGGTTGCCGCCTGGGATATACTTTGCGTACCGGACAAGTGCGCGCACTTCTTCCGGTGATTCGATGCCCGGCGCGACAATGCCCATTGCGCCAATATCGAGCGCCTGCTGAACATAATCTTTGGTGACATTTTTAATCCGGCAGAGCGGGGTTGTCCCGCGCAGCTCGGCCGCCATGATGACAGAGCGTAAGCTCTCGGCGTCAAACGGTGCGTGCTCCATATCGGCGACAAAAAAATCAAGTCCCGAGATGCCCAGGCATTCGGCTATTGCAACGCTTGCGATCTGTTGCATTGTGCCAACAACTTTTTTCCCGCTTTGCAGTTTGGTTTTCAGCTGGTTTTTCATGTTCATCTCCTAGGTAGTAAGATTTTTTTATTTGAGAGTGGGGTGCTGGTTCTATTTTACTTTTATCTCTGCTAAAAAGCAAGTGTGATAGGCTGTACACGTTGGAGAAACTACGGAATATCAAGCCAAACGGGCGCTTTTCGAAGTGCCCGTTTGGCTTGTGTGTCGTTGAGGATGGTGCTTATCAGTTATGCCGCACATTGCTGCCCCATTGCGCCAAGTAAGTTTACGTTTGTTTACTAACTTTATCGGTGCGGCGCTCACTCCATCTCCAATACCAAATCTCCACAGCCAATACAAATACGGCAGTTGGAATTGCAGTCCACCACCAACCAGTTACTCCATCACCTTGCCAGAGTCTTGGAAAGTTTGAGGCTATATGCATTATGAAAACAGGAACAAGAGAAAATTGTCTTTTGAAAAGCATAACAAACGCACGATGCATAAAAAACCAGTTCGCCAATAACAAGATATAGTTTGGAACTCCCATAGATATGTCATGTGCGAATCGCGCCGGAACATGTGCCAGCGTAAACAATGCCGCCCCTAAGTTTACCGCCCAAAAATCATTTTTTACGAGTCCATGCAATCTGGTCTGAATAAAACCAACAAAATTTATATCCTCTCTTACAGCAAAAAGCGTTACAGTCATTAAGCTAAGCATGAACGAACCAAAAGAATATAACTCCCACCCGACTATGCTCCCTTGCACAATCCTCTGAAGTATGAAAATTGGGACAAACAAAAGCCCAAGCCCAAGTGCCGCCCAAATATTTTTCTTGTGTAGCCCTATTGAAGCGAGGTTTTGCTTTCTTATTTTAATAATTGCAAACACGATTAAAGTATCAACAACGGCAATAACAATATGTGCTATCGGCCACACCTCGGCAGGGATATTAAATTGTGAATAGATTATGTGAATTGCAAAGTTTCGTATCATAAAATACGCAAAAAATCCAAGTGCTATTATGGCGTCCTTTTTGCCGCACTTCGATACCTCTTGGTTGTATAGTGAATCCACAAAATTTCCCCTGCTTTAAGAATTTATCAAGACAAAGCGCTCGCCAACACATTAAATGAATAGCGAGCCGCTTTCAATAATTATACCATAAAGTTAATCCCGACAGACTATTTGTTTGCGATTAAATCGCGGCACCCTTCCTTTACCTGCGGTGTCCGCTGTGCTTTTCGCCCTGTCGTAAACACGATGATTTCTCCAACTACAATTGCTACGACTGTTCCGGCCACCAGCATGGTGTCAAAATACCAACTACCATCGTACAGAGGGTAGACCATTGAAAATATGGCGGAAAGAGTAAGCATGGCAAGTGGCACATAGGTGATTAGGTTCAGCATTACCCGCCCGCCCGGCGCTTTGAATGGGCGCTCGGTATTGGGATCGATACGGCGCAGCTTCTTGAATGCGGGGAACATAAACATATACGCCAAAATTAGGGTGATGATCTGGAGCGCGAAGAACCCCCAAAAGATATCCGGGTTGGGAATGAAGGGCACCGCAATCACCATTATTCCGGCTACCACGCCGTTGAGAACAGACGCCCCCAGCGGTGCCCCGTCCTTATTGCGCTTGCCGAAGATGGCGGGCATAGCGCCCTGTTCAGCCGCGTGGGAAGCTACATAGTTTACGCCCAAAGCCCAAGACAACACATTAATGAACAGAGTGAAAAGGAACAGGATACCGACAATCGGAACCAAAATGTGCCCGGGCAGCCCAAGTGCGATGAAGAAGTGTATGAAGCTCTCTACCAGCCCACCGTATGTGGTCAGTTCCGCCACGGGTATAGCCGCGCTTATTCCAAACGCCGCGAAGATGTAGAAAAACGAAATTAATATACCGCCCAAAAGAAGCGCCTTCGGAATTTGTTTCTTGGGGTTTTCCATATCCCCGGTGAACGCGGCAACTACTTCAAATCCTTTGAAGTTGAAGATAATAACGGCGATGAACGAAATACCCGCAATACTCGGCAGCAAATCCCCCGCGGATGTCACCGGATTGGCAAAGCCAAAGGTAATTCCGCAGTAGAGACCAAATAACCCGAGGGCCACCATCAGCAGGACTTTTGCGTATGTACCTAGGTTAATAAGCCACTTGTTGACTGAAATCGGCGCAAGGCTTCCGATGCACATAACGCAAATCAAAGCCAGCTGAATCAAGACCGCCGTCCAAACGGGAATGGTTGTGCCGGTAATCTGCCCCAGCACTTCGGTGAACAGTACCGCCAGAGACGCAAGCCAGAACACAAACTGGATCCAATAGTACCACGATACCCGGCTGCCCCAGCTGCGCCCGAACGCGCGCTTTACCCAATCGAAAAGCCCGCCTTTGTCACGATAGGCAGCGCCGAGCTCGGCTGTTACAAACCCGTAGGGTATAAAGAACGCGATAAACATGAACGCCCACCAAAAATATTGGCTGTTGCCAATAGCGGCTGTCGGCGCCGCGGATTCCACAACCAAAATTACACAGACAGCGGCCAAAACCGCGTCGAACAGTTTAAATCTCTTTACCTTCATTTTCTCCTGGTGCATTTGCTTAACTTGCATTTTCTTTGCTGGCATAGTAAAAACCCTCTCTATTGTATGTGCGACATGAGTACAGTATAGCGATATTACCATCCAAAAGAAAGGGCTTTTGTGCATGTTGTATGGATAGTCCGAAGTAAGTAATATTTTACATTTTGGGTAATATTGTTACTCGGGCGATGACTTTGAGGCGGCTATGTACTCGTAAATCAGCAGTTCAACTATCATAAGCATGGTGACGCCGGAAGTTAAATCCATGCCGGGGACAAGGATTTTGTCGGCAAAGACATAGAAGTTGGCGTCGGATAGGCTTTCCAGGGCGTTGTTGTCCGCCCGCGTGACCGACAGCAAATAAGGGCGTTCAGCTAGGAACACCCGCTCGATAAAGTCGATGAGTGACGTGTCTCGCCCCGAATACGACAGGGCTAGAATCATATCCTTCCCCCGGATGCGGTTGACAAGATTTTGCATTTGATATGCTGTCTCGGGGAAGTAGGCGTGGAACCCGAGGCCGATAAACAGCCGCTCGCAGTACTGCCCAAGTGTGTGGCTGTTGTCGTCGGTTAGGATGTAGATGCTGGGTTTGTCAGCCAGGCGCGACACGACCTCCTCTACTTGCTTGGGGGACATAACGCGCACCGCTTCCATGGCGTTGCGCAAATACTCCTCGCTGTACCCGCGCCCAACGACAATGTCCGGCATGACGGTATCCTGGCGGCTGTGTGAGGTGACCAGCAGGCTGTTTATGAAATCCGAGTAGCCGGAAAATCCAAGCTTCTGCGTGAAGCGGAAAATCGTGGTTGTGGACAAAAAGCGCTCCGCCGCAAATTTTTGTATGCTCATATATTTGACGATCTCTATGTTCTTGATTACATAGTCAAAGAGTTGACGTTCGGTTTGGTTTAGGTCGTGTATGGCCTCACTGGTCGCGTCGTAAAAGTCTATAGACAAATCTGGGTTCCTCCCTTGGTGTGCGGTTGCTTGAGCTTGTTTGGTATATTATAACACAAAATGCTTTAATGTTCTCGGGTTGCGCTGTGCAGTTGCGGCTCTTTCTGGGGAGTGGATAAACAGCGTTGTTTATCCGTGTAGGGGCGAACTGTGCAACTAAAGTCGCAAAGACCGGCGTCGCCCGCCGGAGCGCGATGGCAATCGCGGGCGAACACAGTTCGCCCCTACAGTCATCAACGCGTTTGTCCACGCCTCTCTTTCTGCCCTCATTTGACAAAGCGCACTTATTGTCGTATCATGATAAACTGTGACTATGGGGAGTGATGTATATTATGGAAAATCAATTAACACGAAAGTATGGGCCTCTTACGGCAATGTGTATGGTGGTTGGAACCGTAATTGGTTCCGGTATTTTCTTTCGTAACGAGGCAATTATCGGCTACACCGGTGGCAGAATGTGGATTGGTGTTGCAGCTTGGCTTATTGGCGGATTTATAACTTTGTCGGCCACTTATGTCTTCGGCGTACTCGCAACGCGGCATGAACGCGTCGGCGGACTTGTTGACTATGGTGAAGCCTTGTTGGGCGAGCGCTATGGCTATTTCTTCGGCTGGTTTATGGCTACCATGTTCCTCCCGGGTCTCTCTGGAATTCTCGCTTGGATTTCAGCGCGATTTACAGTCGTCTTATTCGGCTGGGAAACCGACTCTTTCTTCAGCGGGCAGACTTACTCAATTGCGCTATTCTACCTGGTTATGACCTACGCGGTCAACTCACTCGCGCAGAAGCTTTCGGGTAAGGTGCAGGTGTCGGCCACATTTATCAAGATCGTCCCCTTGCTTGCAATGGGTATTATAGGAACTATTGTCGGGCTTGCAAACGGGACAGCTGTGGCGAACCTACATTCCGATTATGTGGGCAATGTTGTGGCCAACCCGTTTCTATCGGCCCTTGTTGCCACTGTATTTGCCTATGTGGGCTGGGAGGGCGTTTTGGCGCTGAACTCAGAAATCAAGGATTCCAAGCGGAATCTTCCCATCGCCTTGGTGGGCGGTTTGATTGTGATTATGACGATATATACACTCTACTTCGTCGGTATTTTTAGTGCGGCGCCTGTTGAGGTTCTCTCGGATGGTGCAGGTGTGCGGGGTGCCTTTGTCAATGTGTTCAGCGAAGCTGGTGGGACAGCGCTATTTGTGTTTATAGTAATCTCCTGCCTGGGCACGCTCAATGGCCTGGTAATGAGCGGGCAGCGGTCTTTCTATGCGTTGTCTATCAGGGGCTGCGGTGTAAAGCCAGGGCTGATTTCTCAAGTAGACAAAACAACAAACGTTCCGAATAACTCCGCCTCTTTATTCTTATTTGTGACCGCGTGCTGGATGCTTGTGTTTGCCGGAAACCGCGCCGGCTGGTTTGGCGAACTTGTCCCCGGCCAGCCGCTTCCCTTTGACGTGCCCGGTCTAATGCCAATCCTCTTCCAAGGCTTTTTGATTCCGCTCTTTATTATGATTATGGTGAAAGAGAAAACGCTGGGCGCGTTCAACCGATTTATCGCTCCGGTTATCGCGATGGCGGGCGCTATCTTTCTCATCTACGCCGCGATTAGCACGCAGGGAATGCGATTTGTATGGTTCTTCTTAATTTTCCTTGCCATCATGTTTATTGGGGCTCTGTTTTATAAGGGGTCCGCAAAATAGGGTTTCACTTTATAAGATAACCGCTTCCAAGGTGGAAGTGGTTATCTTTTTAGGTTGCATTTTGCATGTTGTGGTAAATATATTTACTACCAGTTGTAATGTTGGTCTGTGCAAGTAGGTTACACTATATAGACGCGAAAAGACCAGAAAGAACAACAACGCGATCTTAATATAATCAAATAGAAAGTAGGGTTTTAAAGTGAAAAGAAAAGCAGTTATTGCTATTTTGGTAGTAGTGGTCATAGCTCTAAGCGCGATTGGCGTGTCTGCGCTAAACTCCTCAGCACAAGAGGATGTCGTTAGTGTGACAGATCGGTTCTTTGTCGTAGAGTCGTATGAGGGCAATGAATTCTCAATGATAAGCGAAGATGGCGAATTTGTGATTTACATTACCGAAAGCACCTCGGTCTACTTCGAGGATTACGTGCCTCTGAGTGATGAGTGCGAAGGCTTGACGCAAAATGTACGCGAAGTGCTGTTCGGACGCACACTCGCAGAAGTCCTTGACGGTAGAAGTCTCCGCGTGATTTTTGAAGGAATCGGACAAACAGAACCCGCAAGCATCACAGTTTTATTTGAGACATTCGCGACACTGCCAGAAGGGGTAGAACCGGAAAATGGTTACGTTGGCATTCAGACACTACCCGGAGAAATTGATTTCGAAGAGATAGACGCGATTGCACTCAATGGCGAAATTGTGGTCAATAACGAGATTCTCGAAGGCGCACCCCTTCCGTTTTGGTATGAGGCAGAAAACGGCGAAGTAGTTATGGTTCCGCTTAATGTAGTTGCGGAAGCTTTGGGCTATGATGTTAGCTGGAACGATGAGCTGCAAAGTATTCAGCTTGGCATGGGGATACACCTTTGGATTAACAACACCGAAGCACATGTCGGTAGAATGGCGCCTATTGAGCTTTCGGTCGCACCTATTCTTGTGGATGATGTAACATTTGTTCCGCTTGACTTCTTCCGCAATGTTCTTGGGCAGACAGCCTATGTGTTCGAGGCCCAAGTCGTGATTGAAACGTATAGCGACATGATGTAAAGTATGTATCAAATAAAGCCCTCCGCTTGCACAAGTGGAGGGCTGTTTGACGCCTATACACTTGACTGCTGTCGAATATGGTGATATATTTATCACAAGTTGTAGAACAGCCAGACAAACGTGCGACTTTACAAGTGGTTTAACATAGGTACGAAAAGGTAACCTTGAAACGAGGCAACACAATGAGCAATAACTACGATGTACTTATCATAGGAGCAGGGCCTTCGGGAATCTTTACAGCGCTTGAGCTGTTGCGCCGCGGCAAAAATTTGCGGATAGCTATAGTCGAAAAGGGGAGCGCGATTGAGCGCAGGCACTGCCCCAAGGGCAAGACAAAGGCTTGCGTGAACTGCAAGCCGTATTGCCATATCACCACCGGGTTTTCGGGCGCGGGCGCGTTTTCGGACGGCAAGCTCTCGCTCAATTACGAAGTCGGCGGCAACTTGCCCGAGCTTATCGGCACCGACGTTGCGCAGGAACTTATAGGCTACACAGACGGCATCTATCTCGAGTTTGGCGCCGGCGACGCAGTCGAGGGGCTTGGCAACAGTGAGAAAGTCAAGGAGATACGCAAACGGGCAATTCAAGCCGGGTTAAAGCTGGTTGACTGTCCTATCCGACACCTGGGTACCGAGAAAGCGCAGGAAATATACGGCAGAATCCAAGAGCACCTTGCGCAAAACGGTGTAGAGCTGCTATTGGGCAGCATCTGCGATAACTTAATCATTGAGGGCGGCGTCTGCAAGGGCGCGATTCTCTCGCCGGCAAAGGGCGGTGAGCCAAATCGGGTGTTGGCCGGACAAACCGTAGTGGCGACCGGGCGCAGAGGCGCGGATTGGCTGGAGCGGTTGTGCAGCGAGCACTCTATTGCCCACAAGCCCGGGATGGTGGATATAGGTGTACGGGTAGAAGTACGCAACGAGGTTATTGAGGAAGTCAACAACGTGCTGTACGAATCCAAGCTGATCGGTTTTCCGCCGCCGTTTAGGAACATGGTGCGCACATTTTGCCAAAACCCCGGCGGCTTTGTCAGCCAGGAAAACTACGACAATGATCTCGCTGTGGTCAACGGTCACTCCTACAAAGAGCGCAAGTCTGGGAACACCAACTTGGCGATACTTTGCTCACACAACTTTATACATCCGTTCAACCAGCCGATTGCCTATGCGCAAAAGGTTGGTGAGCTAACAAATATGCTTGGTGGCGGGCGGATTTTAGTCCAGCGCTACGGCGATATTTTGGGCGGCAAACGCACCTGGCAGGACGAGCTTGCCCAATCGAATGTTCAGCCCACACTGGTTGATGCGGTGGCGGGCGACATTACTTCGGCAATGCCTTACCGCGCTATGGTAAGCATTATCGAGTTTATGAAGGCGGTCGACCACGTCGTTCCCGGTTTTGCGAGCACTGAAACACTGCTCTATTCGCCTGAGCTTAAGTTCTACAGCAATTGTGTTGAGCTGGACGCCCAACTGCGAACCAGCGTGAGCGGGCTGTACTGCATCGGCGACAGCAGCGGCTGGACCCGTGGGCTGATGATGGCTTCGGCAATGGGCGTGCTTATGGGAAGGCTTATCGATAACAAATAATAATTGGAGGCATTTTTTATGAAGCAGCTACGTGACAAAATACGTGCGGAGGGCAAGGTGCTTCCAGGCAACATCATCAAGGTGGACGGGTTCCTAAACCATCGTGTGGATGTTGTGTTAATGCGGGACATGGCAAAAGAGTTTGCGAGGGAGTTTGATACCACCGGGATTACGGCTGTACTTACGGTGGAAGCGTCGGGAATTGCTATTGGCGCTATCTGCGCCGATGAGCTGGGCGTGCCGCTTGTGTTTGTCAAGAAAGCGAAGTCGGACAACATTGAGGGCGGGCTTTACCGCAGCGACATCTATTCCTACACATACAAGAAGGAAGTAACTCTGCTGCTTTCTCGCCAGTGGTTGGGCGAGAATGACAAGGTACTTATCGTGGACGACTTCTTGGCAAACGGCGAGGCTCTGCGCGGGCTGGTAGAGATAGTCGAGCAAGCCGGGGCCGAGCTTATAGGTATTGGTATCGCGATAGAAAAAGGCTTCCAGCGTGGGGGCAAGCTGCTGCGCGAGAAAGGGTACAACCTGAAGTCGCTCGCAATCATAGACAAAGCCGATGAAAGCGGCATTGAGTTCCGCGGAGAATAGAGATTAGCAGCGGATAGCTACCAAGCTAAAAACGCGCCCCATATGGGAACGCGTTTTTTTGTTTGTGCTTCTTGTTTATTTAGCTTGTCGCACACCTATCCTCCACAAGGGACATAACAGGGTATAGCTCATTGTAGTGCTTATGCATGAATAGAGCGTTGCGCTCTTTGTAGAGTTTTTCCGCGACATAGTCCGCAATGGGAGTAATTATCTGTTCATTGGCACATTGCATGGGGGATACCTCGGTGACAATGCCGCCTTCTTGAGAAATCAAGCTGTCATAGGCGTAGTTGCAGCGTGTTCTAATGGCGCATGCTTGGCAAGGGTTGGCGGGTACAGCCCCTTTTTCGTATATGTTTTTTTGCTTTTCTGGGTCGATTCCCGAAAAGACGTCTCCGATTATAAAGGCGGGGTCGCCTAAATATTTTGAGCTGTAGTAGATTTTTCCGTCCGGGGTCACTGAGGGTTGGTTTTGCGCCATGCGTAGCCTGTCTGTATTGTATTTCTCTCCTTTTAGGTGGGACAGAATCTTCATGTCAAATGGCGAAAGGTAAAATTTCTTCTCCGCCTTTGTCCACTCTAGGTACATCTGCGCCAGTTTATTGTACTCCCGCTCTAAAACGCAGAGGAGCTCCTTAGTCCAAGGAGCGGTCTTGGAATAGTTAAGAGAAAGATGGATGTACCTAAATCCCTTGTCGAATAGGAACTTAACTATTTCTGCACCACTGTGAACTGTTGACGGGTCCATGACGCTCATCCCCACGGCGTAGGGTTGATATTTAAGCAGCAGCGGTATTTTTTCTTCCAGCAACGAGAATGTGCCCTTACCATCAGGGGAGAGGCGGCACTTATCCTGCATCGGCCCGTCATGGGAAAACCCTATGGTTAAGTTGACATCCCGCGAAAACTTGAGGAATTCTTCATCTAAAAGCGTGCCGTTGGTGGTCATTTTGTAATAGAAAGTATGGTCTGTCTTCTTTTTGATAGCCTTTGTATGGTCGACTATATCGTAGATAAGCTGTTTTTCGAGAAGAGGCTCACCGCCATAGAAAAGCAACCCAGATGAGGATTTATTTTCCATGCCCAGTTTTACCGCCGCGAACGCGACCTCCCGCGACATGATCTCGGGGCCGCGCTCGACAAAGCAGTATTTGCACTCTAAATTGCATTTGTTTGTAACATGTAGCGTTAGTTGCAGTGCAATCGCCTCCTAAAAGTGACCGTATCCGCTATATGACGCCCTCTGCTTGCAAGAAGGCAACAAACTCCTGTATTTGCGCGGTGAGGCGCTCTTCAAGAATGGGTCGTGCCTCTGCTTTTGCCCGTGCGATTTCTTCGTCTGTTGGTCGCGATAGTTCTTCGTAATCCCATTGGCCGTCGTCGGTCTCAAACCAATGCCGCCTTACAGCCCATCCCTCCGGGAAGAATCCCGATGTGTAAAACACGCCTACAGAAATGTCGGTCTGCTCCACGAAGTCTTCCGCGACCATGTCGGCAAAATCTCTTCCCCCGCGCATAAACGGTTGGTGGCTCTGCTGCCAGTCGAGGTGTGTGATCGCAACGTTTCGCCTTGCGTCAAACAAATCAATCCCAATGGCTGGTCCCCACCATTCCTCCAGGGCGGTATACTCCGGCGGGGCGTCGTTCAGCCTAAGCCCTGCGGCCTCAAGCTGAGCGCGAATAATCCCAACCGCTTCTTGTTCTGTTAGGTGCACAACATAAGCGGCGAAACCGGCGCCACCGCCATGAATTCTAATGCTCAAGTCAAATTCGCTGTATCCGTTGTATTCCCCGCCACTGTAGCTGAGATTTTCTTCTGTTCCATTCTCTTTGTCGAGTGCGTACCCTCCATTGTACCCGCCTTCTCCGCCATTGTCGCTGCTATATTCATCCTGTCCATTGTTGCTATCTGTGCCGAGATTTCCCACCGATGGTTCTACGCAACCCGAAAGCACGGACGATCCCATAAGCCCTATGCAGGTGATAACCGCCGCGTTTTTCTTCCACCTTGACGGCAGCTTTTTAAGCAGCGCGGGGTTAGAGCGAGTATCTCTCAAAGTTGGAATTTCAGGAGCTTCGTATTTTTCGACTGGTCTTATGCTCAACATGTCTTTTTCCATGCCAAAAAATCTCCTTACATATATAGATTTGTGGGGGATTTTTGTGTCTTCGCGCATAACGGCAAGTTAACGTGTTTGCCGATGCCTGCTATAGAGTTAACTCAAAACATTCCGCAATCATTACTGAAATTGCGCGGAACTATAATATTTTTCAGTGTCGTCGGCTATCAGCCAATAACCACGGTGCTTCTCTCGCTGGCGCCCCAAGTGTCGGAGATGGCACTGCTGATGAAAGCGCTTTCCACGACGTATTCACCGGGGGTGGCGATTCGGGCGTAGTAGATAATTGGCCCCAGCAGGCGATAGTTTCTGGCGACCTCCCACCCACCGACAGCGCTGAACTGCAGGCGCTGACCTTGACGAGAAGCAAGCCACCAGCCGCGCCAGCTATGATCTGAAGGCGGGCGATAGACATGCTCAAAGCGCATACCTGTGGGGACGTAATCGTCGATAACTAGCATGGCGTTGCCAACGGCAATATCAAACGCGGAAAGATCGGGTGTCAAGGTTATTCTCACAAGCCCGCCGGGTTCAAATACCCCGTCTACCGGCTCGAGGGTTTTGGTAAGACCAATCCGCCTGCTGGATTCATCCGCCGTCTGTTCGGGGCTGCCGACAAAGTAAACATCCGCGTACACTTGCCCGGAAATCAATGTAAAGTCCGCGCTTTCAAACTCGCTGCGATTTAGGCTAATTCTCACTGTGCCATCGGTGATCGTGTGTGTAATTGTCTCTCCGCCAAGTTGGTAGCTAAAAGAGGTGGGCTCGCCGCCGGAAGGCGAAAAGTTTTGCAGATAGAATATTTTCTCAAGCAGGTGCGGATCCCCGGAGCGTGGGCGTCGTGTAAGGTATAGGGCAAGGCCGTGGGCATCGTCGTGGCCGATGAGCGTCGCCAGCATCAGGGCTGCGGCGGTTGCCTGCGATTCGGTGCTAGTTCCGGCCGGGTCGGTGATTGAAAGCGCCGTGGTACCATCGACACCCACGTGCCGATTCAAACGGCCCTCCACCAAGGCGTAGTACCAGCTGTTTGCGCCAGCTGTGTCGCCGGAGATATACATTGCCATAGCGAGATAGATTCTATCGATATGATCTAGCCCAGCGCCGTGCTCAATGTGCTGGGCCAAATCAACGTCGAATTCTTGGCCGGTGAGTGCACGTGCAATAAAGTCGGGCGTCACTCTGCCCTCAAGCTGCCGATATTCGAGGGGTCCAAAGCTTGATAGCTCGAGCATCTCTGGCAGCGCCAGGTGTGCAAGCACGGTTAGCTCAATGTTTTGGTTCGCATGGGGCAACGCTTGCAGTATCTGCCTGCCGGTGATATTCGAAATATCCTCCTGGCCAAAGGCCTCGCGGTACCAGGTATTTCGGCTGGCGATAAATCTGCGGGCCAGGCGGGCTTCGGTTCGCCAACTGCTCCACGACCGCGAAACCACCGAGCGGAAAACAGCGTTGTAAGTCCTGGCGTTTTCGTTGTAGAACACGATGCTTACCGGCCAGCGCAGCGGGTCGATCTCTATGCCGTCGCTCAGGTTGAAGGTCTCCACCCGGGACGTCTCAACTCCCGAGGCCACTACCTGCACGGGCAGCAGCATGGAATCGCGGTGTTGGCCGCTCTGGCCTGTCACCATGACAGTATATTCGCCCAGGCTTATTCTTCCGAAGTCGACGCTCGCGTACCCGCGCACGGTTGACGTTGTCTCCCGAACCATATCGACACCTTCGCCTACCAATCGGACGGTGTAGCTTACCGGGTCGTCATCTTCCACCTGGGTGCCCGCGCTAAACAGCCCGACTACAAACGAGTCACCGTCAAGCAGCGTCTGGTTGACTATAGGCATGACGAAATAGTCGAGGGTGGCGCTCACATTCATCCTTGTGTTCCCCGCGTGTCCCTGGGGAGAGACAGCAAGGGAAGTCAGACGCCAGCTGGTTATGCTGTCCGGTACCCTAACTGTGATAAGGGCGTTTCCGTACTCGTCAGTGGTGGTGGCCGCAAAGTGTGCCGTGTCGGGGAAATCTTGACGGAGGTTTTGGTCACCGTCGCCGCCACCGCCACCCTGCCCAAATACCTGGAGCTGGGTGAAGGATGTGTACCGGTGGATACGCGGGAAAAAGATTTCCCGGTAGAGAGAGCGGATCAGGTTGGTGTGCTGCTCCCTGACCGCAAAGATAGCTTCGTCCACCACGCTGAGCAGCACCACTGTATTCGCCGCGGGTAGTCCGGTAAATGCGTCCCTAACGTTCACTGTCACCTGCATTTCATCCCCGGGGGCGTACACCCGACTGTCCGGTTCAAGGGTTATTTCAAGCTCGCGGCGCTCGGGATTAAAGCTCATATAGGTATTGCCCAGGTCGAAAATATGCCTGCCATCGAAGAAGGCTCCGGTTACTATGTAGTTGGGCACCAGGCTTTCGTCAAATGGCACAGCGACCTCGTTGCCCTGGATTACGCTCACCGAAGAAAACCCATCCTGCACGACTGCGCTGAGTATAAACCCGGTGGTGTCTTCAACCACGTGGGAGTTGTTGCGCAGGGCGAAGACCGCTCCTTGGCCATCTACAAATGTGTTGCGGTTGCCGTAGAACCGCCACCAGTTCGAGCCCCATCCCCACCAGGCATTGTGGGCATCTTCATCGTATTCCGGATTGTCGAACTCGGGGTCGTGATTCAGTGTAAGCGAGTAACGGTGAACTCCATCCTCTTCGTGGGTGTTCTCAAAGAGCCGCACACCGCTGGGCCAGATGCTCACCCGCGTTTCAACCGGGCGGCCAAGAGAATCTTGAGTGCCCAGCGCAACTATGATATACTCTCGCTCTCTCGGCGTTGGCAGGTTGGTGAGCGTGTAACTCCCACCTTGGGCGGTAAAGGTTCTTGTTTCCAAAACCTCTTCCTGCCGGACAAGTCTGTACCTGTTACGGGTTTCGCGGTGGACGCGGTCGTAGAATGTGCCGGTTTGCTCTCGAACGAAGTACACCCGGGTCATGGTCGCCGTTACCTCTTGGACTAGCGGCCGCCCACGTAGCGCGTCCGCGTTCCAGAGTACGTGCACGTCGTGCACCCCTGAAATATCTATGCCGTGAGTAGTAACTTCCATGGTGTTGGCGGCCCTGTTGAGGTTGCCGGTGAGCATGACATCACGGTGTATGGCCCATATCGTACCCCTGCCATTTACGTTCTCGTCTGCGGCCTGCACTCCCCTGAATGAGAATGTGTAACTTCTTGGCCGCCAAGAGTTGCGGTCATTGACAATCTGTAGCTCAACCGCCAAGTTGCCGTTGCGATCCGTTACCAGCCCTTCGGAGAGCAATTCAAGTTCATTTTGCCCCCAAGACGAAATACTCAAGGGGTACGAACCGGCTGGGGTACCGTCGAACATGCTGACATTTATGGTAGCGCCTGCCGTTCTCTGCTCATCCAGCAGAAAGACCAGCTGGTCGGGCTGTGCGCCGGCCCTGAAAATAGGCGCGACAAAGTCGTTGATTGTTATGTTGCGGCTATGCAGCACATCGCCGCCGGACGTCTGCAACCGCAGCCATTCCCAGCTCTGGGGCGCAGCGCTTTCCAGCTCGATTTCGGCCGTGAATGTGCCGTCGGGCAGCAGTGTTATTGGCAGCGTTATCCGACTGCGGTCCAGGACGAGCTCGAGCCCGGCGGGCAGCGGGGAAGTGAGATCGCGGGGCTGCACAACCCCCCAGACTTTGATTGTATCGGTTGTGCGGAAAATATCGCGGTCGGTGTAAATATAGCTTATGTATCTGCGCTGGACGTCAGTCGTTCTGCTGTCGCGGAATTGGTCGCCATAGGATTCACCGGCAACAAACACTCGATCGCCGTAAGTGACGGTGAAACGCTTGTTTATCCGCCGACTCCACCAGTCAAGCTCCTCGTCCGGGTCGGCGATCTGCACGCCGGAAACCTGTAAGACGCCGCTGGTATTCGCCTGTCCAGATGCGACAAAGTCGCCGCTAAAGCTTACCTCTGCACCGCTCAGAGGTTGCCCGGTGAGAATGTCGTGGGCCCAGACAATAACTTCATCGCCGGTAGTCATATAAAATACCGAGATGTCGCTTACCTGCAACAGTATGCTCCGGGTGTTTACTTCGAGCTCGTTGGAATCTACGGTGACCTCAACGTGGTACCACCCAACCGGCAGCGTTTCGGGGAAGACTATCACCTGCCTCCAGTTGAACTCCTCGACGGCGACATTTTCGTATTCCGCGAAAATCGGCAGACTCTCGGCGTCCGCCTCTTCCCCGTAAAGGGACGCTGCGTAAAATGCTTCCCATCCATCAAAGGTGCGCACGGTAACCGAGACGGCCGGTGTTTGGGAGAGGCCGTGTATCCCAACCGGCAATACCGGGATATCGTCGGCAATTATGTTAAAACTAGGCGCGCCGCCTGAAAGTTCGAAGCTGGTCCACCGCGTGTGCGGGTCGCGCGCGCGCCCTTCAGACGCAGTGTTGAACATGAACTCGAAGGGCTGTAAAAGCTGTGCACCGCCAGCGTCCTCAAGTGGCGGTGAGATTACGATTTGGTAGGCTGTGTTGTACCGCAGGGGGTAGGTGGGCGTTATATGTATCTCCCGTCCCTCTTGGGGCAACACCCGAAAGTTCTCGTAATGGCCGTCCTGAGAGCGGAAGACCGACATTGAATCGAACAGGTCCATCACCGGATCGGTGGTATTGAAGGTGAGGACAATTGAGGAGCCCACGGGGACGTTCCACGCACGGTTTGCGGGGAATACACCGGTGATTATAAGCTCGTTGCGGACATCGAACGCAAACTCCACGCCACCAACGGTGATAGTCAGCCGGCTGTTTTTCTCGAGCGGAATGCGTGGGGTGAGCAAAAACTCATCCTGCGCGTCCGGCAGGGGCGTTATATCAAAAGTGTATAGCGACTCAGTCTCTATAACAATAAGTCCGGCAGCCACTTGGGCTTCCGGCACCCCGGGTAGGCGTATCTGGAACGCTGTGTTCGGAGCCACTCCGGTCTCGTCGTAGATAAGCGGCCTGACAGAAATCGCTTCTTCCTGATAGCCGGCTTCTCGACCGCCTGGCCGTGGCAATAGCAGCATCGCGAAAAAAGCTAAAACCGCGATAGCAACGATTATAACGCACTGGAGTGTTGTAAGGCCCATTATCACAGGCTTGGGCTTGTGCGTGCCGGCAGCATCCGGTTGCTCAGTCGCAGGCTGTGTATCGCCGACCAGCGGGACGTCCGTTTGCTCAATACCTGCTGGTGCCGCAGACTGCTCTGGTTGCCCTATCTTGCTATTGGATATTTCATCCGGCTTTTCCTGTGGGTTCTGAACATTATTATTTTCGTCACCAATTTTATTCATTTATAATCCCCCTCCACTACCCCCGGAGCAAAGCAACCGCGAGCACACTGCCTACATTATACTACTATATTGAAGATTGCGCAAAGGAAGAATCGGCTTTTCGCGCCGCGGGTTGAGGGTTGTGGGCGCGGTAAAAAAACAAACGCATCAGCAACTGGAAGCTGATGCGCTTAGAGCGGCTTTGTTAAGCCGTTAGTAGTAGAGCTTTAGCAGTTTTTTTTCATCACTTAACATTTGTAGCAGTAGTTCTTTCTCACCCTTAGAGCGTTTTGGCATTCGCTCTATCCCGTTAATGGCAATTTCGTACGCATCCAAAAGCAGCTCGTATTCCTCACGGTGGCTTGCAGGCGATTTGTCAGACGAGAAAAAAACTTCCGCCCTGCGCTTGAGTTTATCTTGATATTCCATGGTTGCTTGCGCGTAATTTTTACGCCTTGCTATGCTGCGTACTATCCTTCTTACTACTGAAGAGGCTAAACTTGCGGCAACAATTGCCCCTACGGCAACCGGAATTAGCGGTAATTTCATAATATTCACCTCATGCTAAGCGTTACTAAGATTTTTTAATTCGTGTTTCTCCTTAACAACTTTGCGCAGCAAAACGTTTGCCGCATGGTTATCGTTGCTGTCAACTTCTTTTTTCAACACTCCAATAATACGCTCGTAATCATTTATCAACTGTTCATACTCACCGCGCTGGGATTCGAAAACTTCACATTGCGATAAAAATTCTTCGGTTTGTTTTCTAAGTTTACTTTCATATTCCTTTGAAGCTTGTATGTAACCTTCTTTTTTTCCGCGATGTTTTCCTTTCTTATATAACGCTGTTGCAACTGTAGCGCCTGCCCCTGCTGTCGCGGCTACCGCTGCAACGGCAACTTTTGTGCTTACTGTAGCCGCAATAGCTTTTGCAGCTACCCCCGCGATTAAAATAGGAAATGGCATAATCTAAAGACCTCCCACTATTTTTTAGAAGCTATATTCTTCGCCTTGAATTATTTTGTCGAAGCTGCCAAAGACAAATTCTTCTTTGACGTTAGCTATAAAATTAGAATCCGATATTAAGCGCCATATAGTCACAATCATACCGCCTATGTCAAATTTTTTGAAATCTTCGCTAATTGCGACATAAACAATATTACTAGCCGAGGCAATTGCGTTTGAGTAGCTTAATATTTTTCTCGTCTTCACTTCGTATTGCCTTCTGTTGGAGTATTGGCTTTCATCGTAAAACACGTAGTGTATCATCGCGATTATTATATTTATCAATATTGCGCCCGCAGCTTGCTTGCCAACGGTTGCAAGATTCCCCATGTCTATGCCATATTTTGCCAACTCCCTACCAAAGTCCGGCGAGATTGTGCTTATTGTTGGAATAGGCAACCCCGTTATAGAATACATATCAGACTTTATGTGTGCCCATTGCTTTAACAGTGCCGTTCCTACACATGTTTTGCCCTCAATGCCTTCATCAAGTAGTCTGTCCTTTGTGTAAGCGAACACTTTTGAGGTGTCGGCTCTATTGGTAACCTTGTCTCTGGCATGCCCCTTCGATGTTTGACCTGTCTTGACATGAAATGATTGAAGGTCCCACGTGGTTACCGTGCTGGTAACTATATTAGCAGTGCCAAAAATATATCCCAGCAACGGGTCGTGCCCAAGCGCCTTAAACCTTTTACCCGTTCCACCAAGGCCTAAATCAAAATCAGGGCTTCCCATGGTTGCGTCATATGGAACCGGATTTGTGCAAATTTCTTCTAATGTTGGTCTGTACCAACGGTGGGAACGATCGCTTGTTTCTTTTGTCCCACCACCATTTGCTTTTTCTGCAGCTGCCTTATCATCAAGTCGCTCGTTAAAGCTAGTGAGCAAGTACTGCCGCACACACTGCAACGCCGTAGCGAAAAAGAGGAAGGAAACATCGACCTTGTTCAGCTTGGTTTTAGACTCAAATTCAGTGTCAAGGTTGTCAAGTATCTGTTTCGCGTTATGGGCGACATCAGCTACTCGGTTCGATTCTTCGGCGATAGTGCGCATGTTATCTAACGTTGCGCTCCGGCGCTCGCCCAAGTCGCTTCTGCGTTGACGCAGTTCTTCAAGTGTCATGTCGCTGCTCCTTTCGTGTGACCAGTCGGCAGCTTACAAACATATAATGCGTTGGTGTTTTTTAAAATATTGCACTTCAAAAAAACACAAAAGTACAACCTGTGCGGAATAAGAAAAGGGGGCCATCGCTACCACCTAAAACGGTTTGCAACAGCCCTGAATTTTGTCTCTGTGAAATGAACCCCTCTTTAATACGAACCCTCTCTAACGCGTGGTATGACCACGGGTCCTTCCGGCATTACGCTTATGGAGGCGTCGCGCCCGGTTATCGCGAACGCTGTTTCCAGGGCTTCGTCCATCGTGTACGCGTGTTTTAGGAACATGCTGTTCGCAAGCTCCGGCCCGATGCCGTCGCTGACCAGAATAACTGTATGTGTGACCAGTGTCTTCGCGAGCACCTGAACCTGCCACTTGTCTGTTTCACTCGGCCCCTGCGACATCTTCTCGCGCAGCTCCTCCGGTGTGGAGCAAGACTGGAGAAGGTTTTGAAAGTGCACGTGCTCCACCTTGTCAACACACCCGGCCGCGACAATGACAACGCCGCCATCCCGTGCCGCCTTTGCGGCGGTGTCAATCCCCTTAACAACCTGGTACAGGTTGCGGTCCAGGGGGTAGCCGTTGTTAGAGGTTATGGCGATATCGGTCTTGTGGATGTCTGCTGACATGTGCTCTTCCACAAATTTGCAGCCCACTAGATGAGCTTCGACCGGATGCCCCGCAAAGGCCGCTATAATCTGCTTATCTTGGTTGAGCGCGACATTCAATATAAATTTAAGGCCGGCAAGCTGGACGGCCTCGGAACATATCTCATGAACCGGGTTTCCGTCAAGGTTGGCCTGGCGAGCACACTGGTTTGCGATGTTCTCGGGCCGGTGGTTTGAGAGAATGTTTGCCGCGCTCGCCACACCCGGATAAAGGCTCTTGCGCCCACCGGAAAAACCTGCGAAGAAGTGCGGTTCGATATACCCTTCGGTGATAAGAAGATCGCTCTGCGCAACGATCTGATTTAGAAACAGCTCTTCACCCGAGCGCAACTTCCCGAAGCTGCACAAGCTGGAAGAGTCGGTAGCCACGTGGTTTACCACCCGGTACTTTCTACAAACTTCCTCGCCGTACTGCTCAATCATCTCGTCGCGCGTCATCTCTCGGTGGAGGCCGGTGGCGATAAGTATGGTGATATCGTAGTGCGTTTCCGGATGGTAGAGGCTATTTATGATCGCCGGAATGGTTATTGCACTGGGCATGGGGCGGGTGTTGTCGTTTGTGATGATGGTGATTTTTTTCGCGTTCTCGCTAAGGCTGCGCAGAGTCGGAGCGCCGATGGGGTTTTCCAGCGCGTCCCGAAGAAGGCGCGCAACGTCCACGTCGGAAGGCCACTCCTTGCTTTGGATGACCTGGACTTTGTTCTGCTCCGGAATATTAAGCTCAATAGTACCCCTATCGTAGGGCAGTAAAAAGGTGCCGCTCATTATATAGCCTCCATTTCTTGTGCGGGTTCATAAGTAGCTAAGGGGTGTCGCCCGATTCCAAAGCCCCAACGATGAGATAGCCGTCGTCATCGTATCGCAACTTAAGCTCGCTGCAAATCTTGTCATTTAATTCTTCCAATCGTCTCATGTGGTCCGCGTAAGTGGGGCTTAGCTGCTTTAGCAGAGGCAACATCTGGCTATAATACCCGGCGGCCTCCATGCGGTTTTTAAGCTCGACGTTCGCCCGTTCAATGGGATTGCGCCTTCCACGATTCCCCTGTTGGGCCTTTGCCCGCTTGAGCAAGGCTTTTTTGTATAGCTCGAGCTGCTCGTCTGAGGCGTTTAACAGCCATTCGGTAGTTAGATTTTCTCGGCTTTTCATTTTATTTTCTTTGGGAGACAAAGACGACAAGTACCAATCCAAAACACTCAAGAGAAGTGGTACCTTTATCTTGAAGCTATCAAGATAAAGCATAATCTCGTCGTAGGCCTCGGCCTGGCTCTTGGTGATGATCTCATCTTTAAGGTATGGGCTAAAGTTAGCGGAAACCGAATACCCCATATTCCCTGGAAACGCGGCTACAAGTCTTTCCACTATGCGCTGCGGGTTGCGCGTCTTTCCGTCTTGATAAAGTTCTTCTGTCAGCTCATGGCCTAGGGTTTCACTTTCGGATTCACTCATGGCTTAACCAGACCCGCCTTTCATTTAACCTTTGGTATCTATACAGGGTTTAATAATACATAATCGAAATGCAAAAATCAATACTTTTCGTATGGGTTAAGTTATTTTGCCAGCATTTGGGATGCACATATAAAGCATTGACAAACAGACATTTTTATGCAACAATGATAAATGTGCCTATTGGTACAAATCGAGATATGTTCAGCTAAATAATTAGCTTGTGTGACTAGCTGCAAGTAGGTAGCGCACCGGCCAATCGGCCAAAAAAATCCCGTATCATACCTGATTCGGAAGTCCGGGTCAGTGTGCGATATAAAAAAATTTACTTAACGTACTTTAGGAGGAAAAATCATGAGAAGATCGTTGTTACTGCTAGTTTGCGTTGTGCTGACCCTAGCTCTGCTTGCAGGCTGTGGTTCGCCAGCCGCTCCGGCACCCGCAGCTCCGGCTGCTGGTGGAAATGCACAGGCTGAGCCAGCCGCTTCCACTGGTGAAAGTGTACTCTGGAGATTCGGCCATATTGTACAGGAAGACCACCCTTGGCACATTTCTGCGATCCACTTCGCCGAGCAAGTATATGAACTGAGCGGCGGCAGGATGGAAGTTCAAGTTTTCCCCGCCAGTGCGCTGGGTACAGAGATTGACGTTCTGCACGGTATGCTTTTGGGCACAGCCGAAATGAACGCCTCCGCAGGTACGCTGGAAGTGTTCGCGCCCGCAGCCGCTCTGCTGGACGCACCTTGGACTTTCCGCGACACACCTCACCTTCAAGCAATTCTGGATGGCCCGATAGGCGCTCGCATCTTTGATGATTTATACGACGCCGGTTTCCAGATGCTTTACTACATCCCCCGCATGCCCAGAAACCTGACAAGTAACTTTGCTGTAAACCATCCCGACGACATCCAAGGCATAAACATGCGTGTTATGCCCAGTCCGGTTCTGACCGCAGCTTGGGCAGGCGCAGGTGCCAGCCCCGCGTCAATGCCTTTTGCCGAAGTCTTCATGGCACTCAGCCAAGGCGTTATCGACATGCAGGAAAACCCGTTTGACATGATCTACACCGGCAGCTTGTTCGAGGTGCAAAGCCACGTCAATCTGACCGAGCACACCGTTGGAGTTAAGCTCTTCCTGTGCAGCGTGACTGCTTTCGATGCTCTGGATGCCGAACTGCAACAAGTAGTTTTGGATGCAGCAGCCAGCGCACAAGCATTTGCATACCAGGCATATCTGGACAGCAGAATAGACTTTACACAACGCATTGTCGACACTGGCATGATTGTTAACGAAGATGTGGACAGGGACGCATTTAGAGAAGCTATGATTCCCGCGATGCAAGAATTCTTCAGCGACGAAGTTTGGGAGCTTTTCCTGGAAATCCAGGCTTATGGCCTCTAAATTGTAGTGTCCGCTAACGTTTCTGCAAATTAACCAAGACTCCGCTCGCGGCAGATTAGGACTTAACCTAATCACTGTCGCGGGCGGGTTCGGATTGAACCCAGATTCTGTTCCTCTTGTTTGAGGAAAAGGAGGTCGTACCTTTTGAGGAAGGTGTCGGACATAACCGAGAAGATATTTGACGCTGTGCTGTTCCTGGCTTTTATGGGATTGTTTTTTACAGTGCTGCTTCAAATAACCGCCAGATTCATCCCCGATTTGATTGTAATCTGGACGGAAGAGCTCACCATGTTGTTCTATTTCTACATTATCGGCTTTGGCGCGCCCATAGCGGTTAAGTATGGTATGTTCGCGAGGGTTGACATAATATTTATGCTTGTCCCCTTGAGGGTGCGATTGTTTTTCGAGGCACTCGCAAGCTTGTTTGTCGTGGTATTCTTCGTTGGGCTGATTTTCGCAAGTTGGCCGCTCATCGCTTTGGGCGGGCAGCGTCTGTCTTTCGCTATGCAGATTCCCATGGTTATTTTCCTAATCACCATGCCGATGTTAGCTGTCATGTCAACAGTAGCGGCCGTTGGCAGAGCTATCTTTTTGTTTGGCGACTTTAGAAACCCCGAGCGCGTAATACAGCGCGAGAGAGAAGCGGCCGAAAAGCAATCCCAGGAAAATGCGGCGCTGGCCGAAGAGCTCAAAAGACAGAAATTAGCTTCAAGTTCCGGCTCAGATGGGGGGAATAACGCATGATAGGTGCAATGTTTGGGGTATTCTTTTTAATGATGGCCTTGGGAGTACCTATCGCTTTCTCTTTGGGCCTGGCCAGCATGTTTTATCTTTTGGTTTCCGACATTCCGCTTGCGCTGCTGGGGCAGAGAATGTACGCCGGTATGGACTCGTTCCCGCTGTTGTCGATACCTGCGTTCATCGTGGCGGGTTCGCTTTTCAACTCAGGCGGCATCGCCAGACGGCTGTTTGCTTTCTGCAACTCTTTGGTAGGGCAAATACGCGGGAGCCTCTCGCTTGTAAATGTGCTGACATCAAAGGTTTTCGCGGGCATAACAGGCACGGCGGTAGCCGATGTTTGTAACCTTGGCACCATACTTATACCCGCGATGAAACGAGAAGGCTATGAAGAAGAGTACGCAGTAGCGCTCACAGCCAGTACCGCGATTATAGCCCCAACCATGCCGCCAAGTGTGCCTATGGTTATCGCAGGTACCGCGGTTGGTATCAGTATAGGCAGGATGTTTGCGGGCGGCATCATACCCGGTCTGATAATAGGCTTCTCCTTTTTAGGTCTTGTGTATGTCATAGCCGTAAAGCGCAACTATCCAAGGCATCGGCGCTACACTTTCCGTGAGATCCTAGCAACCACCAGAGAGGCAATATGGGCACTGCTTGCCCCTGTTGTATTGATTATCGGCGTTATGGGCGGGTTCTTCACTCCCACCGAGGCTGCGGTTGTCACCGTACTGTACGCTCTCATCGCCGGGGCATTAATCTATCGTGAGCTTAAACTCATAGACATATACCGAAATATCTCGAAAACTATGCGCACTGCTGCCACTGTACTGATGCTGATGGGTATAGCTAATGTATTCGGATCAATACTCATCATGGAGCAAGTCCCCCAAACTATCGCCAGGCTTATTCTGGGGGTTAGCGAAAACCCAATAGTAATTATACTCATACTAAACCTGTTTTTGCTGTGCATTGGCTTGTTTATGGATGCCATGGCTGCAATTATGATTACATTCCCGTTCTTGATGCCAGTGGCGATCGCCGCCGGCATGGACCCGATACACTTTGCCGTTATGGCCTGTATTAACCTATTTATCGGCCTGATAACGCCTCCGTTCGGCCTATGCATTGCCACCGCGGCCCAAATCGGCAACGTACCCTTGTGGCCGTCGCTAAAGGCAGCTTTCCCATTCGTGATAATGCTCATAGTTATACTGATGATAGTAGCATTTGTGCCCCAAACCGTCTTATGGCTGCCGGGGGTATTCTTTGGTTAAATACTTGTTCTAAAGCGGCTAGAAAGCCGACTTTCGGGTGTATGCACTCTATAAGTCGGCTTTGCTTGTGTAGAGGGCGTAGCGGCTACTTTGTAGTTATAGACACGCTCAATCGAAAGGTGTGAAGGCAATGAAAGATTCGATTCATAAGTATTTTAAGGTGGGTGTAGTTCAGTGGATGATTCACCCTCCGGCGAGGTATGAACTGCTGGAGTCGCTGAAAAACCTTGCCTGTGACGACTTTTTTGACGCTATAGAGATAGGCCAAATCAAGGACGATAAAACGCGCGAGAGCGCAAAACAAATCTTGGCCGACAGCCATATGAAAGTATGCTACGGCGTGCACACCCGGATATTAGGACCCAAGCTCAACCCCAACCACATTGATGAAGCAGAGCGGCAAAAAGCTGAAAAGACCCTAATGGAGTCGGTGGACGAGGCGGAATACCTTGGCGCCAAAGAGATAACTTTTTTGGCAGGCAAATGGGAGGAAGCTACAAAAGACCAGGCCTATGCCCAACTCTTAAAAACTACCCGCAACGTCTGTGATTACGCAAAAACTAAAGACATAACGGTGGAGCTTGAAGTCTTTGACTTTGACATGGACAAAGCGGTGCTTATAGGGCCGGCCCCTCTTGCCGCCAAAATTGCTGCGGATATGCGCACCACCCACAGCAATTTTGGGATTTGCGTGGATCTTTCTCATTTCCCCACTACTTACGAGAACAGCCGGTTTGTAATTCAAATGCTTAGGCCATACATTACCCATCTTCATTTTGGTAACGCGGTGATCAAAGAGGGGTGCGATGGATACGGCGATGTCCACCCATGCTTTGGGTATCCCAATAGCGCAAATGACACAGACGAGCTTTTGGATTTTTTGCGGGTGCTCAAGGATGAGGGCTTTTTCAGAGCCGAGAACCCGCTGGTTTTCTCTATGGAGGTTGCTCCGCGACCGGAGCAGGATGCGGGTATAATTATGGCAAACACAAAGCGCACGCTTAAGCGCGCGTGGGCCTTGCTTGAAGATTATAATTAATACGAGGAGGTACAGTGACAATGTTTGAAAAAGCAATAGCGGAAAGAATGAACCTACTTCATACCGAGTCAGCGTTTGCTATCCTTGCAAAAGCTAGGGCTCTAGAAGCACAGGGCCGTAGTGTCGTACACATGGAAATCGGCCAGCCTGACTTTAAGACTCCGCAAAATATCATTGACGCGGCCTGCCACGCCATGAACAATGGTTACACAGGGTATTCTCCTGCGCCCGGCTTTCCCGAGGCAAGGCAAGCAATAGCTGAATACGCTGCGCGGCATAAAGGCATTAAGACCTCCAAAGAAGAGGTCGTGATAGTGCCCGGCGGTAAGCCGGTTATGTTCTACACCATGCAGATGCTGATTAATCCGGGCGATGAGGTCGTTTACCCCAACCCGTCTTTCCCAATCTATGAATCCTGCATTAGGTATGCTGGTGGCGTTCCTGTTCCGCTGCGCTTGTCGGCAGAGAACGATTTCAGGCTGAACCTAGAAGAGTTCAAAAAACTGATTACGCCTAAGACTAAAATGGTGCTAATCAACAGCCCGTCAAATCCCACGGGCGGAGTGTTTACCCGCGAAGACATTCTGGCGATAGCCGAAGTCCTCAAAGGTCGCCCGGATATTTTCATCCTCTCTGACGAAATCTACGACCGTCTGATTTTTGAGGGCGAGGTGTTCTCAATCGCCTCTCTGCCTGAGTTTAAGGACAGGACGATTATTCTGGACGGCTTCTCGAAAACCTATGCCATGACCGGCTGGCGTCTGGGCTTTGGGATTTTGCACCCTGAGCTTGCAAAGCAGATGGAAATGCTGATGATCAACTCCAATTCCTGTACAGCATCATTCAGCCAGATGGCGGCTATAGAGGCTCTTAACGGCCCCCAGGACGCGGTGGATGAGATGCGGGCGGCTTTCATTGAGCGGCGCAATTATCTGGTGAGTGCGCTGAATTCTATTGATGGCGTGAAATGCTGTATGCCTCAAGGCGCATTCTACGTTTTCCCCGACATATCCAGCTTTGGGATTCCCGACAAAACGTTTGCCGAGCGGCTGCTGGACGAGGCCGGTGTGGCCGCCGCGTGGGGAACCGCGTTTGGCGCGTTCGGGGAAGGATATATCCGGCTCTCTTACGCGAACTCGATGGATAACATCAAAGAAGCAGTTGAGCGCCTGGCGAAATTTACAAAGACGTTGTGAGTGTAGGCACAACGGGGGCAGCTTGCAATTTAAAGCTTAATGTTTATTTCGTGAAGCAAGGACAAAGAAGCCCACACAATCACCTGAATGAACTTGGGGCACAAAGCACAAGAAATTTCATAATAGCAAAAAGAAGAAACACCGCTAAAAATGCGGTGTTTCTTCTTTGCCAAACTAGATTAGTTGCGTCTGGCGGGACGTTTTGTGGTTTCAATATTAGTCAAGCTGGGCTGTGCAGCCGACCTCCGCAACGCGGGGATATCTCGGGGGTCTGGGGCGAGTCCGCCACCAGCAAGCGAGTGCAGATTGGCGCAGTGAGGCGCCAGGCTGCCTTGCTTAAGATTTGCACTATAGCGTTTCCAACTCTGTTTGAACTCCACTTTCATCATTCATTGCTTGCTGAATAACGCTTTCGGGTATGCCTGTGAAATTAATATTTCTAGTGGTTTTCCCTTCAAAAGTCTCAGCTCTTGCTATTTCTCCAAGGTCTACACCCGTTGCTGCCTTTACAGTATTGAATGCCTGAGCCATAGCAAGTGGAATATTTTCAGTCATCCCAGATATTCCTTGGCCATTGCCACCAAAGATAGTAACTTTGTCAATTCTAGACATAGGTTCTGCAACATGCTTTGCAATCTCGGGGAGCCTATTAACAATCATTTCGATGATTGCGGCATCGCCATATTGTTTCATAGCTTCCGCTTTTTCTCTAATAGCTTCTGCTTCTGCTATACCACGGGCTCTAATCGCATCGGCTTCAGCTTCGCCACGAAGCTTGATAGCTTCAGCTTCTTTTTGCGCTTCAATCTTTTTCGCCTCTGCATCTTGAGTTCTCTTAAATAATTCAGCTTCAGCTTCTTGTTCTTTCCGATAGCGGTCGGCGTCCGCTTGCTTGCGAACTTCTGCGTTGAGCGCACGTTCCTTAACCAACGCTTCTTTTTCTTTGAGTTCGACCTCACGCTCAGATTTCGCAATTTCAGCATCAACAGATGCAGCTTCAATGGTTTTACGCTGGCTTTCTTGCTCAATCTTGAATGCAGCTTCTGCCTTTGCTTTTTCCGTATCAGATACTTTCTTAAGTTCTGCTTGTCTAATTTCGAGTTCGTTGTTCTTTTGGGCGATTTCCAAATCGGCAGCTACACGCGCATCATTCGCTTCTTTGGCAGCGCCAGCCTCTGCGACTTGAATATCTCTTTTGGCTTTGGCCTTAACAATAGAAGCTTTTTTTGTAATCTCCGCTGTGTTATACGCTCCCAGATTTTCAATCAGCTTTTGGTCGTCTGTAACATTTTGAATATTGCAGGTGACAATCTCAACGCCTAGCGCTTTCATGTCTGCGTCAGCAGCGTTTTTGATTTCCGCACTAAATCTCTCTTTGTTTTGCGAGAGCTCTTCCAGCGACAGGCTACCTACGATTTCTCGCATATTGCCTTGAAGCGAATCTTGCAAATCTTGAATAATCATTTCTGGGCTCTTGTTCAGGAAATTTTTCATTGCAAGGTCCAAAGTATCAGACTCCGGGCAGATGCGGACTTTGATGACCGCGTCAATGTTTACATTGATAAAGTCTTTTGTCGGAATGGATCTGCTAATTACAGGGACTGTAACCTGCTTTAAGTACAAGCTATCGGTTCTTTCTAAGAATGGAATCCTGACCCCGGCTTTACCGATAAGCATTTTAGGCTTTCTGCGCAAGCCAGAAATAATAATAGCCTTATCGGGTGGAGATTTAACATAGCCCAACAAGCAAACTAGAATTATTAAGGCTACAGGTATCGCAATCCACGACAGTGATGAATCAAGAATCATATCCATAGTACACTCCCCTTTGCTTTATTATGCTTTGTTTGAACGTCAGAGCAGATTCAATCAGTTTTCACCCCTTTCCGGTGCGAGCGAGTCTTTGCTTTTTTCAGATTTACCCATATGTGCAAAAAAACCTTCTGCCTGCTTCTTTAGGTCTAATAACCCGAACATCTCTGCCGCGATGCTATAGGTAGATAGACTGTCGCCCGAAATCTGGTAGATGTCGTAATCGATGTATCTTGCAATCTCCACCGGCATAACATTTTCAAACAAACGCAGGGACTTCTCTATTTCCACAAGAAACGCAAGCATTTGTTCTTCTTCTTTTGTTTTTGGGCACAGAGTCACTTCTTTTTCGGGCAAGTCTGGTTTGACTTTGATGGAGAACGATTTTAAATAGAAGTCGTTTGTACGCTTTGCAACTATCAACGATTCAATGAATGTAGTATAGAATTCTAGAAGGATGTACAGTGCTTGCAAACGCACCAAAAATCTTTGTTTGAAAGTGTAGGCTTCAAGGTTAGTATTCTCTGATTCGCTTTGCTTTTTATCATGTTTTGATACAAACGTACTTCTTCCAGTTTGTATATATCCGTATCTACCAAAGAGCTCTTCCGCTTGTTTCTTTAGGTCTGAGAGCTGAACTAATTCCTCTACAGTGCGATAAGTTGAGAGGGTATCACTTGGGATTTGATAGATGACATGGCCTATGTATTTCACGGTTTCTACCGGCACAATACTTTCGAACGCGAGCAACGAATTCTCTATTTCTACAAGTAGCGTCAGCAGTTCCTCGTCCGCCCTTGTCTTTGGCATTAGGTTTGATTTTTCTTCAAGCAAGCCTGATTTGACTTTTATCGAAATTAATTTTAGGCAAAGAACATTCGCGCGTTTAGTAATTGACACCGTCTCTACAAACGCAGTGTAAAAATCTAATATAGTATATAATGCTTGCAGGCGCACAAAGAACTCTTTCTCAAAGATACTTTTATTTTGGCTATTGAGATATTTGCGGTAGGTTAAAGAGTGCATAGTGATGTGGTGTGCAACACTTGCCGGTATTAGGTCCGCCTCGTCGGGAGAGATGCCGATATGTGGGAAATACTCGCGTAGGTTCTCCCGGACCTCTGCCGGAATCTTTGCGTTCTCTTCAGCAATCCATTTGTCAACGATTGCGCTTAGGTCATCCTCGGGTTGCCAAGAGTTTTGTAGTGCAAGTTTAATCATAGCGCCCACCTTTATTACCACGTAAATCGTTAAGCGGCTGGAGCCGCAGAGCACAAAGCTTTAAGTGGGTTATACGCTTCAAGTTTTCCACCTGCTCAGGATACCACATACAGACGTTTTTTTCAACTCTATTTGGATACCCCAAGTCGCACTTTCATGGTGCGTGGTGACAAATGACAAGTTGTTCTTGAGCTGTTGTCACCATTTAACAAAACAGACAAATCCGAAATTTTAATAGTGGCCAACTGGCCGCGTAGCCGCTCCGCAACGCGGGGCAATTTCGGGATATTGGGGCAGCGCCAAATCAAGCAAAATACGCGAGAGGGTGCCACCGCGCCTCGCTTGCGGCTCGTTAGATGCCTATAATGGATGAAAATACTTTGTGCGGTTTGCACCAACATTATATTGCACCGCCACATCAACTTTGCTACAATAGCAATAAACAGACCAACTAGCAACAAGCCTTTAAGGCTTGATTTGAGGGAGATACACTATGAGTAAGCTTATCCTTGCTACCTTAGTGGTCATACTAATACTGGCGGGATGCTCGGGCGAATATCAGCCAGCACAACTTGAAGCATATAAGGGATGGGGCGCAAAAGGCAAAGCGCAGAAAGCCCTTGACGCCGCCAACGAGTTTTACGAGGTGCATCGTCCACAACTTACGCTTTATGAATCTGCTGAGCGATATTTGCGGGATGTTTTGCAGGGGCGGTTTGATCCCAAGAAATTGCCACCGATTACGAAGTGGAAAGAAAAACGTGCAAGACTGATCGCCGACAAGCAATCGCTTACACGCGATTATCATGCGCTGAAAAATGAAGTTGCCGAAGCCGAGAAAATCCGGCACGGTGTTTACGATATTATGAGCGGTGAAAGGCGCAGGGATCAGCCGGATAAGTCAAAAGATATAGAACGGTAAGCTATATTAGCTGCACTAACGTGCCAATAGTTATTTTCTGAATTTATTTAGATTTAGGCTATGTCTTCGAAATTTATCGCATTAGTCGTTTTTTAACTTTTGCAACGGCACGATTACTCGTTTCTTTGATTTCAGTGGTCATTTCAATAAGAAGACGTGAACCAAAGACAATCACAGAGATTGATGCTACGGCAGTAATTAATATATCCCAAAGACGCAAAACCTCAAGCAGGGATTCGTCAGGGAACCCCTGTATCTGGATATTTATAATAATTACGTTGAATACAATAGAGATAACTGCGTAGAATCCAAAAGCGCAAATAGCTAATGTCGAGAGTATACTCAATGTATAAGCAAACACAGGGTTTTCTGAGACTTTTTTGGGGGGGGGGGTCGGGGAGGCTTCAAGGTTTTCTGACTCCACCGTATTTTTCCTTCTGCTGAATCTTATCCCATAACGATTTAGATACCAACTGCTTACAGATAAAAACAAAGCCACTAAACCACAGATTACTGCTACACGGATCTGCATAGCTCTATGTAACATAAATACCAAAGCAAAAATTGAGAACAGCTCGCCAGCCATAGCGTTAGGTATTTTTTTCCAAGCCGGCTCGCGCGTAATTTCTCCAAAATCCCTTTTTACAGTGTTCAAGCTAATAACAACCGCAAGGCCCATGAAAGCAAAAACTACAGTAATTACAAAAAGATTTTCTGCACGGCCGAGGAAATCTTCAATGAAACGAGGATCAATCTCTGCGTAATTAAGGGGATATTCCATTTCCATTTAGAGTTCCTCCTTATAGTTTGGAAAAGAAAGAAAGCTGATTGTCATTCATCCACATCACAAATTGTCTCTTCATCAAATAATACCCATTGCGAGGGTTCTCGTCTTTACTATCATTATCTTTCCAAACTTCCCCGTTAGCATGGTAGTCTTTCTCCAATTTACTGTACTCCCATGTTGATACGTATTTGATGTATCCCATTTCTAATAAAAGTGTTGTTAATCCAGGGAGCCCGCCATCAGCTTCTGAGGGATTATCCAAATCAACTTTTTTTCTTATAGGGTATCCCAAAAGTTGTGTGCATGGAGACGCACTAAAGCTGTTGATATAATCGCTAACTTTCTTCAGCATATCTCTAAACATCTCGTTCTCCTTGTCAAGTGACCAATCACCATTTCTATCAGTGTTTGATACCTGCATAAAAATTGAAAGCAACATTTTTTCCAAAATATCCTCTTGATCGGCTCTAAGATCATTGGAAGATTCTGTAAACAAAACAGAGTCGCGACGTTTTTCTGCAGTAAGTGGAATGAGCATTGTAAGTCCATCTACAACGATGGCAACAAGAAGTATAATAATATCCAGCCCCGTCCGTTCAGACGATGATAACCTAGAAATAGCAAAAACAAAAGGGCTTTGCAAATTCGAGTCCAAGTCCTCTTTTGCATCAGTCAAATTTTCGCTTGCATCTATGATTTCAGCGCTTCTAAATTCTTCTGGCAAAGCATTAACCGTTCGCTGGATGCCTGCATAGCGCAGCTCGACCTCATTTCTTAATTCATGGTAAATCAATTCTGATAAAACCGGAGATTCTGTGCCTTGCAATAGAAAACTGTATATCGCATCTATATGCGGATATGCTTCTCTAGGTGCCCCACGCCGAATTTCTTCTTCTCTTGCTCGTTGCGCAATACTATCTTCGGGTTCTGATTCATTAGCAGGAGTAGTTGAAACAAAAGGAATCAGCTCCAAATCGCTCAAATAATCACTCATGTTCCAGCCAACTAACGCTGCACTTAAAACATCTCGAAGCGTTGGTGAAAATTCTTCCAACGGATAACTTCCGATGAGGCCTTGCAAGCTATTATGTAGTCTCACTGTATCGGCGTAATTCTGAAATTCATTTGTGAAGTTTTCTTCAAGGGCAGCTAATGCAGCTCTTCGATCAGGTTCAGTCACTAGACGTCCCACTTCTGCTACAAAATTTGGATTGTTTTCCAAAGGGTTTATTGGATTAGCCGTGTCAAGAATTGCCGCGATACTATTTCGTCTGGCGATGTTTTGATTTCTCCGCTCTAGCGCATCGCCAAAATATGGGTTTGGTACAGGCCTACTAATGATAGCCCCTGTCTCGGGATCAGTGCCATACCCAGGAAAGGAAGGCTGAATAGTTACTGCAATTGCTTCGTTTAAGCTGTAAATTTCTCTTTCAGCTAGTGAAATCAAAAGGCTAACATCATTATATATGTTGTTGATATACCGGGCATAATCTGAAGTGGGAGTTTCTATGACGAGTAATTCAAGCAGTCGATTGTAGTCTACAGCAAATAATTCATATTGTTGATGATATCTGTCCTGTGGACGTATCACTGCGTTTGATATTCCCACATAAGATAAAAAAGTGGTTATTACGAAAAGGATCGCCAGTAATATTCCTCTTGAACGCAGTCTTCGGCGCTTACTGAATGCGGTGTTTGCCATTACCCAAAACATGAATACTAACACGGCTGTAAAGAAAAGAGGCGCTGTCCAATGTATGCCTTCAAAGAAAACCATCGCCCCACGGAATGTTGTAAACACAGCAATCATTTGCAACCCCAAAGTTGCAAACATTACAATGTAATGCATTTTTGTATTAAGAAAAGTTTCGTCTTTGGCAGAAAACAGTCTTCGCCTTAGTCGTTCAGATCGCCTACGATTCACACTGGGAAATCGACCAAGCGTAAAAAAATCTCCTATTTTTTTTGCATGTTCAGTGCTATTGTTTGAAAAATCAATGGTTGCCTTCGAAAAAGATAAAAACGCTGCTTTTACTAAAGCACCAATTGAAACAAGTGGTATGAGTGGTATGAGAAAAAAAGATAATATTGCTTTAATATATTGTTGTATGCGCTCCCAAATTCTCTTTATCCAAGCTGTCATGTCGCACACCCCTTTGCAATATTAACCCAATCAAAAGCATGTTGGAATCTTGAATGCGTTTTAAAGTGTATACCACTACAATATCTGTCATAATTTCCCTTTTGCATTTTTTGTAAAATTCACCCAAATATTGCAATTAACAAAAATGTCGTATTCAATCGCGCTGTAAATTGTATCATAATAATAGTGATATTTCAATATTTTTTCGGTATTATTTGTTAATATATTTGCAAAAATTTTGAAAATTCGAATTTGAATATGCAAAATTGAAAGAAAGCAAGCGAAGGCTGAGCGGGCATATATAGCCCTTCTCAACCTTCATCAGATTTTCGGACTCTACACGGCACAATGAGCAACAAGGCGAAATTTCGCGTATTATCACTGTTTTTACAGTAATGTCACTTATTGTTACTTCTAATTTTGTACCGATGCCCCACCCTAACGCTTCACGGATATCGCCGGGTATGACGACGCGCCCGAGGTTATCCATTGACCGTGTTACAGCTTTTTGTTCTGTCATGCTGCACTACCTTTCGCTTTTGATTTGGCTAGTGAAGCCGCCGCGAAGCGGCTCCACCAAGCCTATTCAAAAGCTCCGAAAAGAAAGAGACGCGCATAAGGGTGGTCAACCCTTACACGCGCCGAAAAATGGCGTTATCCTCCAATCACTTGCAAAAAATCATTGAGATGTTGTATAATGATTTTGCCGTGTGGAAGTGCAAGGGTGTATGTCTAAACAGCGCCCACCTTTGCCCGCTATAAGTGTTACCAGCACTTGCAGCGGCCATGCGGCTCCTTTTCTTTGGAGCCTTTGTAACTTACAATCAGTATAACGCTAATCAGATAGAATGTCAATAATTGTTGTAAGCTCTTGGATAATTTTGTAGTGACAAAAATATTTTCAGAAATTAGACCAAACCTCCTTGACAAACGTTGTCTGAAGATCATGCGCTTGATAAGCTTCCGGATAGCCAGTATCAGAAATTGCTGCACAACTACCAAGAGGAGTACGATATTCTGCGTGAGCAGATACGCCACTTGGATGCTATCGTAAAAGAAGAGTTGTCGCATGAGATGGATGTCAATGACTTTCTAAAGGTTGTGCAGAGGTACACTCGCGTCAGTGAACTAACGCCCGCTATTTTGCGTGAGTTTATCCACCACATTGTTGTCCACCATCGGGAACCCGCCGCCATTGGCGAGAAGCTGGAGCAAAAGGTGGAAGTGCATTTCAACTTCATCGGGGAAGTCGATTTGCCGGACGTTGAAATGCGTAAGAAGCTGCACAAATCTTTTGGCAAAGAAAATAGAAAACAGGCTGTGTAAACACAACCTGTTTTCTATGGTATCCG